>OFFS01000025.1_pt1 | contig 137061 bp, 95 predicted proteins | sample 1521541 | NCBI WGS metagenome assembly OFFS01 (sample SAMEA3504127, study PRJEB24116) | mouse gut metagenome | biome: mouse gut; feature: mouse-associated habitat; material: faeces | place: Denmark | collected 2011 | reverse complement strand
CTTTAAGTTATTGGGGTCATTGGGCGGACACATGGGTCCGCCCCTACCGTAAAGTATTATCGAAAAAGTTCAAAAGCCGGAAGGAGTTTTACAAATGAAAGGAGGCTGAAAGGGCAGTGATGGGATATCCCTTCACTACCGGAACACCCATCAGCAGAGCGTTTCAATGGCTAATGAAAGGAGAAAGGGAGAAACGACGCAATCATCAGTAAATATCGGAATTCGAGATGGGAATCCGTACTTTATCATTTTGGTTCTGAAGGAACAAAGTACTACCGAAAAAGCTGATACTTTTATCTCTGATTTACAATAAGTTACATTTTTCAATGTAGCAATTGTATACTTTAGAATAGTGCAAAAAGTCATCTGTGTACCAAAAGTATCCCCAACATCGTTACACCTCTAAATATTTTGTTTATATTTGCTTCAAACTTCAAAACAATATGAAGATTATGAGAAACACCATCTTGATATTGTGTATACTTGCATTGTCAGGTTGCACAAACCAGTCGAAAAAACAAAGTGATGAAAGTGAAGAGACAGCATTTGTCTTGGATTCCACTATCAGAATCGGCGATGCCATTGAAAAGGCACTTCCATCCATGAAATTATCCGAAGTGGTGGACAGTATCGTATATGTGCCTTTGGAAACAAAAGTATATTTGACCAACGGATTATTACAGTATGTAAAGCCGTATTGGTGTGCCTTTCCCGGACGCTTATTCGATGCTAAAGGAAAATATGTCAAACAAATAGGAAAACTGGGAGGCGGACCGGGAGAAGATACCAGTCCATGGGGCTATATGGTTACCTATGACGAAAAGCGTGGCTTATTCTATACACAGGGAAACAAAATCATACAATATGACAGGAATGGCAAGTTTACAGGAGTAGAAAAGACGATACAATATACAAGCGGAGGCATGATTAGTGGCGGTTCCTTGACGGGTCTGGCAGGTATGGTTACAGCCGACAGCCTATATATGCTTGTCAATTATCCCGATTCTGTATATTGGATGAATACGAATCTCGACATTGTGTATAGCGAACGTATTCCGCTAGACAGCAGTCTGCATCAGCCGGCCAATGTTTATGCTCAAGGTATCCAATATGAGTTTTCAGACTACGACGGACATACCTTATTCTATAATTTCTTCACCGATTGCATGTACACAGTAACTGATAATGGGCTAAAAGTGAGATGGAAATTTGATATGAAAGATTTAGGGCCGGATAAACGTGCTTTCCTCAATGACTATATAACATATATTACAGGAATGGTGAAGATATCACGCCAGGCAAAGGGGGATGAAAAGACTAAAAAACTTCTTGCTGAGAATAGCGAATATGCCAAACTGGTAGACAATAAGAAAAGAATACTCAGCGCATACGAATCCGAACGCTATGTAGTGATGCAATGGATGAACATTATTGCCTATGAAGGTATACGCGGATATTCCCCACGTTTATTAGCCTTCCTTGATAAGACCAACGGAAATACTTTTGCCATATCAGAACATCTGACTGATGACATTGATGGTGGAAAACCTTTTGAGTTAAGACTGGGAGTACACAATGGTGCCATGGTCAGCTGGATATGGCCTTATGAACTGAAAGAGTATATCGCCCAACAGAAAGAAAAGGGAGAATGGGTAAGCGAGAAACTAGTAGCGTTTGCCGACGGATTGAAAGAAGACGACAACCCTGTATTAATCATGGCATATTTAAAAAAGAAATAATAAAAACACACATCATTGATTTAAATGAAATGGAATATTTTGAAGAAGGCACAAAACCTCCTTTTCTTGATTTGACAACACGAAAAGAATATCCCCACTACCTCCGGTTGAATGCCATGAACTGCGGTCTCTACCTGCCTGTGGGTGATAGCCAAAGTTTTCCTGCTTCTTCCTTGTGGCTCTACGATATTTTTGATACCTTGCCACTGTTTTTCAATTAGGTTAGTTGGATTATAGCTCATAACTTATTTAATCAAAAGACCTTTAAGTTACGAAATTACAATTAATCTACTGATTGACAAATGGATATCGATTATTTAATCAAAACAGTTTCTTATTAAATCTATGAAGAAAAACCGGATTGCTATTGCAGCATTTGCTTTGTTACTGACCTCGTGTGAAACCCAATTGGTAGAAAAGGTAGACCTTATTCCGCTGGCGGAAAATGTAGAAATTCATAAAGGCGCTTTTCCATTAAGTAATTTACAAAGCATACAAGTACCCGATGAGTGGAAACTCACCGCAAACAATTTTGTGAAAGACTTGCAAAAGACAGCCTCGTTAACCGTATCGTTAACTGATTCGGAGGGCACTTTGGCTATCGTTAAAAACGAGTCACTTTCTGCCGAAGCCTATCTGCTGAATATAGAGAAAAACCGGATTAAAATAGAAGCCGGCGATACACAGGGCGTCAATCATGGTTTGGCCAGTTTACTCCAACTGATTATGACTGCAAAAGATGCTCAATTACCGGTACTCACCATACACGACAAGCCTGTATTCGGTTATAGAGGATTGATGCTGGATTGTGCCCGTCACTTCTGGACGGTAGATGAATTGAAGGAAACACTTGACCACATGGCCTTTTTCAAACTCAACACCCTTCACATGCATCTCACTGATAATCAAGCCTGGCGATTATCTATGAATAAATATCCCAATTTAGTAAAAGAAGGTACCTATTATTATGATTTTCCCGAATTGTCCGGAAAATATTATAGCAAAGAGGACTTGAAGGAAATCGTAGCATACGCCGGAACACGGGGAATTGAGATTATTCCGGAAGTAGATTTGCCCGGTCATAGCATTGCATTGCTTGCCGCATTGCCTGAACTATCTTGCCGGGGAGGAAAATTCGAAGCCACTCCTGAGGAACGTGACTGGAACAAACGCAAACGTGGCAATGAAAATATGATTTGTATCGGCAATCCTCAGTCATTCGATTTTGCAGAAGATGTAATAGATGCACTTATCGAAATTTTCCCTTCGCAATATATACATTTCGGAGGTGATGAAGTTCCTACTGATATTTGGGAAAAATGTCCAAAATGTATGGCACTTTACAAACGCGAAGGAATGAAATCTCCGGGGGAAATTCAGGATTACTTCACTCGTAAAATGAGTGAATTGATTCGTTCTAAGGGTAAAATAATGATAGGCTGGGGGGAAATAAATGACAGACATGCAGCCAGTCCGAATGATGTATTGACTATTTGGAGGGATAATGGCGTGGAAAAACAGAAGGCTGCCTTGGAACATGGCATATCTGTTATCATGTGTCCGCAGCACGGTTGTTATTTCGACTGGGGGTATGCTGGGAACTCTACCCGTAAAGTATATGAGTGGAATCCCGTATCAGAAGGAGTCACTTCTGAACAACAAGCGTTGATAAAAGGAGGACAGGCTGCTTTGTGGACTGAACGCATCACTACTATGGACCGTGTGGAATGGATGCTTTATCCTCGCATCTGTGCCTTGTCGGAGGTGCTATGGAGTGAGCCTTCTGCCAGAAATTGGGATGATTTTTATCAACGTATTACCACGTTTTATCCTGTTATGAAGAAACTGGATATCAATTATTATGAAGATGATGCCATGAATGAAAAGGAGTTTGTTCCGTCAAACGAAAAGCCTGCTTTGGTTCGTAATGCACATATTGACACCAATATTCCGGGAAATCCTCCTTACCATGCAGAATATGCTTTTGATGGCAAATCGAATACTTTCTTCTGGGGTGGAACTTCTGTGGGGCCGGAGCATTATTTTACAATCGTTTTAGGTGAACCGATGAAAGTAAATGAAGTGAAAGTCATAACAGGAGATTCCAAAGATTATATCACCATGGCCGATCTTTTGATTAGTGAAGATGGTAAGAACTTTGTGAAAGTAGGTGAATTTGATGAACTGGGGCAAGCATCGACTACACTGGATGCTGCTAAAACAATAAAAGCAGTCAAGATTCAAATAACCGGCCAACATACTTGCTGGCCAATCATCAAAGAGATTATTTTAAAATAAAAGTGCTGCTACTGCTATCACCCATCCTTTCAAAACCACCGATAAACCGGACGTTTTGTGGGATGGTGACAGCACAAACCACATCCGAAATGTGCTATTTGTATATCAAAAAGATGCAAGGTATCTTAGATAAATCCGGCAATTTTCCCTGCCACTCTTTTACCGTCTTGGTCTTGATATATTCTCCTTCACAAGTGATATTGGCAGCAATGCACAACTTGGTTTGAGGACGACAGTTTTTCAGAATGTCTTCCGCCATCTTATTGTTTCGGTAAGGAGTTTCGATAAAGAGCTGCGTTTGGTCTTCTGAGTAAACGCGCTGTTCCAATACCTTAATCCGCTTGGCTCTTTCGCCCGGCTCAATGGGAAGGTAACCGTGGAAAGCAAAACTCTGACCGTTAAAGCCCGAACCCATGACAGACATAATAATGGAAGAAGGCCCTACTAACGGAACCACTTTCAGGTTCTTACGCTGGGCAATGGCTACTACATCGGCTCCCGGATCGGCAACAGCAGGACAGCCGGCTTCGGAAATTACTCCCATAGACTCACCCGACATTAACGGTTTCAGATAGCCGGAAATGTCTTCGGGAGAAGTGTGCTTGTTTAATGGATAGAATGTAAGTGAATCAATATCAATGCTACGCTCCACTTTCTTCAAAAAACGACGGGCAGAACGCACATCCTCGACTATAAAATGCTTGATGCCAAGGATAATTTCCTTGTTATATACCGGTAATACGTTCTCGACGGGAGTGTCGCCCAAAGTGACGGGCAACAGATATAATGCTGTTTCCATAATTCAGTTCTTTCAGAATAATCAGGGCTTGAAATCAACTTCACTCAATATACGGCGATAGTCGGTATCGTTCAATAAATCATTTATGGTTACGTCGTCATGAGTCTTCATATATTCGTCTATCAGCAATATGCCCATCCACACACCGATACTTGCCGGGGTTCGCTCACCACCTGTCATAATCGGTATAAAAGGGTCTTTACGAATATAGCTGCGCACAATCAACGGATCGGTAGCATCCAGATGTCCGTTGTCCAGCATACCTTTCCATAAGGCTGCTTTGTTCTTCCTGCACCATTCCGCCTCTTTCTCGTCATATCCCATCTCTTTCTCAAATGATTCATAACCTAATATGCGAGCTACTACCCAATTGATTTTTCCCCTATGCAGAATCATATCGAGCAAGGTACGTCCGGGACCCCAAGGCATGGGATATTCGCTCAATAAATAAAAGGTGAAACAATCTGGAACAATGCGGTCGGGCTCCATGCTGCGGCATTGGTAATCGTAGTAAAAACGTTTATAGAGGGGATAATCGGCCCCCATATATTTATCTATGCTGAACCCTACGATGCTGTCTCCTACCACTACCGACTGATTGAGGGCGGAAAGTTGGGCATAGAAATGAGGAACGGGCAAAGAGGGAACTTCTTTCTTCAACTGCTTGAAGCCTTTGGTGAGTTTCTTCTCTATCCAACCCATATCCTTGAATTTTTCTTCGGCATCCTGTATCAATACCAATAAGGTGGTATCGGCATAATACTCCATCAGACGGTCGTTTATCTTATTGTCGTCCACTTCACCGATGGCCAGCACATCTTCTATCAGAAGTTTGGTGGCTTGCGGAAAATCAGTATTCATCTTTTGCAGTGCCGAAAGGTTGTTCATGGTCACATACTCGAACAACAAACGGTCATAACGGGCTACTTTTATATCCAAATCGGCAGTATTGCCACTCTTTCCTCCGTTCCAATGACAAGAAGAAAGAGCAACAAGGCCTACCAATATGAATATAATTTTGCGTATCATCTGTGATTATCCGTAAATGATATTTCCGTTTTCGTCTTTATATTCGTCCAATCCCTTTTCGTAAGTCGCCATGGCGCGAAGACTCATACCTACGCTGGAGAAACCACCGTCGTGGAAAAGGTTCTGCATGGTCACTTTGCGGGTGAGGTCGGAGAACATTACTATGCAGTAATCTGCGCACTCGTCGGCAGAAGCATTGCCCAGCGGAGACATACGGTTGGCAAAATCGAACAGTTTGTCCATGCCTTTTACGCCCGAACCGGCAGTGGTCATGGTCGGTGACTGGGAAATAGTGTTTACACGCACGTGATGTTCACGTCCGTAGATATATCCGAAGCTGCGTGCAATAGACTCCAATAATGCCTTTGCATCAGCCATATCATTGTATCCGTAGAATGTACGCTGTGCGGCTACATAGCTCAAAGCCAAAATAGAACCGTATTCTGCAATGGCGTCCAGTTTCTTGGCAGCCTGAATCATTTTGTGGAACGATACGGCAGAGATGTCTAAAGTCTTGCCCAACATATCATAATCGAGGTCATCGTAAGTACGTTTTTTACGAACATTGGGAGACATACCGATAGAGTGCAAAACAAAATCTATCTTGCCACCCAGTACTTCCATTGAACGCTTGAATACATTTTCCAAATCTTCTACACTCGTAGCATCAGCAGGAATCACTTCGCAATGCAACTTGTCCGCCAAAGCCGAAACTTCACCCATACGGACTGCCACCGGAGTATTGGATAATGTAATGACAGCACCTTCCTCAACAGCTTTTTCTGCCACTTTCCATGCAATGGACTGTTCATTTAATGCACCAAAAATAATACCTCTTTTTCCTTTCAACAAATTGTAACTCATACCTATATTAGTGTTAAATTAGTTTGCAAAGATACAAACAATAAATGAATTATGCCTCATTTTTGCACACAAATGCAAAAAGAATGCAGTTTTAGAACAGTTTTTCCACTTCAAAAGTTTTAAAATATCAATAAATCCCACTATTCTGTCAAATTATACACACCCGGGAGAATCACATCCGCTATATTTGCTTCCGAATTAAGAGGTTTTTTCATAATATTTATTTAAGGTTAGGATTAGGTTAGATGAAACATTATCGCTCTTCTCGCAGACAGCCCGTGAGGGTGGTTTACGAGAGGGGGTGATAAGCCTTCTTAAGACAAGACACGAGGATTACGATTATTAATCTTAAACATACAATATAATACTCATGATTACATTATCAAGAAAAATGCTGCTCATCATTGCTGCATGTCTGCTGCCATTCTTTGCAGGATGCAACAGCTGCCCAAGTACAGACAGCCCGGAAGAAATAATTTCTCCGGATGTGTATGCCGGCCTTCCTTTTCGGATGGACAAAGTGGAACAACCGCAGTTTCCCGACTATTCGGTCAATATCATCGACTTCGGCGCGGTGCCCGATGGAGTGACGCTAAATACCCAAGCTATCAACAATGCTATAAAGGATGTTAATAAAAGGGGAGGCGGAAAAGTCGTGATTCCGGCGGGACTTTGGTTGTCAGGGCCTATCGAATTATTGAGTAATGTCAACTTATATACCGAGAAGAATGCGTTGGTGCTGTTTACCGATGACCATTCGCAATTCCCCATCATCGACACGTCGTTTGAAGGATTGGAAACACGCCGTTGCCAATCGCCTATTTCGGCTCGCAATGCCGAAAATATCGCCATTACCGGTCATGGAACATTCGACGGTAACGGAGACACATGGCGTCCCGTGAAAATGGACAAGCTGACCGAAAGCCAATGGAAGAAAAAAGTGGCATCGGGCGGCATTGTGGATGAAGACACTAAAGTATGGTATCCCAGTGAAGGTTCGAGAAAAGGGGCTATGGCTTGTGTCAACTTCAATGTGCCCAAAGGTATTGAGACGGATGAAGAATGGGAAAGCATCCGTGACTGGTTGCGCCCGGTATTGCTGAACTTTGTGAAATGTAACAAGGTGCTGCTGGAGGGTGCTACATTCAAGAACTCTCCTAGTTGGTGTCTGCATCCGTTGTCATGCGAGAATATTACAATTAACAAAGTTACCGTTTCCAATCCTTGGTATTCACAAAATGGGGATGCCCTCGACCTGGAATCTTGCAACAAGGCATTGATTATCAACAATTCTTTTGATGCGGGCGATGACGGTATCTGCATCAAGTCGGGCAAGGACGAAGACGGGCGCCGGCGCGGAGAGCCTTGCCGGAACGTGATTGTGATGAACAACACGGTGCTGCACGGACACGGCGGTTTTGTGGTAGGCAGCGAAATGTCGGGGGGAGTAAAGAATATCTTTGTCGATAATTGCACGTTTCTGGGTACGGATGTCGGACTGCGTTTTAAGAGCACGCGCGGACGCGGAGGTGTGGTGGAAAACATCTATATCAGTAATATCAATATGATTAACATTCCTAATGAAGCGTTGATTTTCAACCTGTTCTATGGCGGAAAAGGACGTGGAGAAGACCCGAATGAAGATGATAAAAAGGACGTGGAGGATATTCTTCCTGCAGTAACGGAAGAGACGCCGGTGTTCCGCAATATCTTTATCAAAGACATTACTTGCAAGGGAGTTGGAAGAGCCGCATTCTTCAACGGTTTGCCGGAGATGAGAATAAAGAACATAAATATGGAGAACATCACTGTATCCAATGCCAAAGAAGGCATCGTTTTGAAAGAAGCAGATGGGGTAAGCATGAAGAATATCAAGATAGAATTATTGAAAGATGGTTCTACACTGAAAATGCAGCAAGTTTCCAATGTAACAATTGACGGACAGACTCATGCTGAAGTTGGAGCCGGTGGGAAAGAACTCAATTTCTAATAATTTTCCCGATAATGGGGGTTATGACATCAGTCGAATGCAATATTATCTTTGTTACGAATTTAATACATATAATAATGAAAAGACACTCAATGATTGCCCTCGCATTGCTGGCAGGATGCTGTACCGGTTCTTTTGCGCAGCAGGCAGAAAAGATGCTGACAGTAGAAGTCAGTAACGAATGGACCAAGAATAAGACTGATGAACCTATTGTTATAGACCTAAACAGTCTAAAGACCGGCTTCAACGTAAAATCGGCCACTGTATGGGAAGGTAACAGAGAAATTCCATCTCAATTGGACGACCTGAATCGGGATGCCCGTGCCGACGAGCTGGCTTTCCTTGCCGATGTGCCGGCCAAAAGCAGCAAGAACTTCCGCATCGTCCTTTCTTCCGAAAAGAGCGACAAAACTTATCCTGCCCGCACCTATGCCCAAATGAAAGCTTACGGACATAATAACAAGTATGCCAACATTACCGGATTTTCAGCTGCCGGAACGGAAAACGTATATAGCTTTGTCTATCATCACGGGCCTGCCATAGAAAGTGAACTGGTGGCTTACCGTATCTATTTCAACGAAAAACAAACAGTTGACCCTTATAGTAAGGTAAACAAACGCCTGGAAATAAAGGAAACCTGCTTTTATCCCACGAAAGAGCAACGTGCAAACGGCTATGGCGACGATGCCTTGCGGGTGTACAACAGCGGTGGAGTAGGTGCTTTGAAAGGCTGGAACGGTAAAGAAGCGACCCACATAAAACCGGTAGTAAACCGCACGGAGCGGATATTGGCATCCGGTCCGGTACGCGCCATTGCAGAAGTGGAAGTCATAGGCTGGGAATATCAAGGAAATGATTTGAATATGACCAACCGGTATACCATTTACGGTGGGCATCGTGATATACGCATCGATGTCATGTTCGACCGTCCTTTGAAAGAAGAAGTTTTCGCTGCAGGCGTACAGATTTTGAAAAAAGGAGAGCACATGAGTGACCACCAAGGGTTGCTGGGCAGTTGGGGTACGGACTGGCCCGTAAGTGATACCTTGGGCTATGCAAAGGAGACCACAGGTATGGGAACTTTCATCCCTAAATACAGAACACAGGAAGTAGAAGATGCGTCCAATTATCTATATATCCTGCAAGCTCCGGGAAAACAACATTTCCATTACTACTCCACTTTTACTTCAAAGAAGGAGAGTTTCGGATTCAAAGACATGAAAGCATGGTTCGAGTACCTTCCCGAATGGAAAAAGGAATTGGAACATCCGTGCAAAATCACAGTTAAATAAAAGCAGTACTATGAAACGACTCATCGCTATCTGTCTGCTAGAAGCATGCTTCTTATCGGCTTCTGCACAGAATTACGTATCTCAAGTATGGATAGCCGACCAAGGTAACGGAACTTATAAAAACCCAATTCTCTACGCCGATTATTCCGACCCCGACATTTGCCGCGTAGGAGAAGACTATTACCTGACTTCGTCCAGTTTCAACTGTCTGCCGGGATTACAAATATTGCATTCCAAAGACCTTGTCAACTGGAGCATCATCGGTGCAGCAGTGCCCTATGCACTTCCCCCCGTCACCGATGTGCGCCCTGAACACGGCAATCGCGTATGGGCACCCAGCATCCGCCATCACGATGGAGCATTCCATATCTTCTGGGGAGACCCGGACCAAGGAGTATTTATGGTCAAAGCCAAGAATCCGGAAGGACCTTGGAGTGAACCTGTCCTTGTGAAGCCCGGAAAAGGAATTATCGACACCACCCCCCTATGGGATGAAGATGGTCGCGTATACTTGGTTCATGCGTATGCAGGAAGCCGTGCCGGACTGAAAAGTGTAATCAGCATCTGCGAACTGAGTTCTGATGCCACTAAAGCTATCACCCAATCACGCATCATTTTTGATGGTCACGAAGTACATCAGACTTGCGAAGGGCCCAAGTTCTACAAACGCAATGGATATTATTACATCTTCCATCCGGCAGGTGGTGTACCTACAGGATGGCAGGTGGTACTGCGCTCAAAGAACGTATACGGCCCTTACGAATGGAAGACAGTGCTGGCACAAGGAAAATCACCTGTAAACGGTCCTCATCAGGGCGGATGGGTAGATACTCCCACCGGAGAAGATTGGTTCATACACTTTCAGGATGTAGGCGCTTACGGACGACTGGTTCATCTGCAACCCATGAAATGGGTGAACGACTGGCCTGTAATCGGTGTAGATGAAGATGGGGATGGTTGCGGCGAACCTGTACTGACATACAAGAAACCCAATGTAGGCAAAACTTATCCCATCTGCACTCCGCAGGAAAGTGATGAATTTGACGGCTATACATTATCCCCTCAATGGCAGTGGCAAGCCAACATCAATGAGAAATGGGCTTATTTCAATGGAGGGGAAAGCTATGTGCGTCTCTACTCCTACCCCGTCAGCGAAGATTATAAGAGTCTTTGGGATGTCTCTAACCTGATGTTGCAGAAGACTCCGGCTCCCAACTTTACTGCCACAACCAAACTGACTTTCAAACCGACAGAAAAGTATAAAGGGGAACGTACCGGATTGATAGTAATGGGAATGGACTATGCCGGATTGGTGATTGAAAACACAGACAACGGTCTGATACTGTCACAGGTAGAATGTATGAAAGCCGACCGCTCCGGTTCTGAAAAAGTGAATGCTTCCGTTCCTTTAAAAGACGGTACCGTTTATCTCCGTGCCAAGTTCTCTGCCAACGGAGAGAAAATAAAAGGCAGCGAAGGAGGTCATGACCTGCTTGTGAAATGTCAGCTGAGCTATAGTACAGACAGCAAGAAGTTTCAACCACTGGGAAAAACATTCCAAGTAAAAGAAGGAAAATGGATTGGTGCCAAAGTTGGTATCTTCTGCACCCGCCCTGCCATTGTCAGCAATGACGGTGGTTGGACAGATGTCGATTGGTTCAGAATTGAAAAATAAAGAAGATATTTATCATCTTTGGCAGACCTGTATTGCATTAATAATTTAAAAGGGAGTGTGTCAAAACTAAACCAGCCTATCCAATCGTCAGCTGTAGGGGCAGGGGTTGCCTGCCCGAAGACACAAAGTAAACTGTTTTCGGGCGAGCGAACCTCGCCCCTACGAACTAAACGACAGTATTATCCACGTTTTGACACAATCCCTTTATACTAATTTGTAACAAACTTATCCCAAGAATGAAATCAGCACGCCGGCAGCCACTGCCGAACCGATTACACCCGAAATATTACTTGCCATACAGTATTGAAGCACATGATTCTTCGGGTCATACTTCAATGCGATTTCATTTGCCACACGGCTCGCCATCGGCACAGCACTCAGACCACATGCACCAATCAACGGATTTATCTTTTTCTTGGTGAACAGATTAAATACCTTCACAAAGAAAATACCACCGGAAATAGACAATGCAAATGCCAGGAAACCGCCAATCACGATGCCGATAGTTGTCCAGTTGAGGAATGCTTCGGTAGTCATGGTGGCACCAACCGAAAGTCCCAGGAAAATGGTGGCGGCATTCATGATGCTGTTTGATGCCGCATCGAACAGACGCGAGGTATCGCTGCCGATTTCTTTCACCAAATTACCAAACATCAGCATACCAATCAAAGGCACTGCACTCGGCACGAACAAGGCCACGACCGTAGTAACGACAATCGGGAAAAAAATCTTCAGCACACGCAGATTCTTAATTTCTGTCTTTGAAGGGTATTTCTTTTCTTGTTCTTTCATATTGATACTCAACTCCTTCTTGGTACACCACAGTTTGACTACCAAAGGAATGATAACCGGAACCAAAGCCATGTAGGAATAAGCTGCAATAGCAATCGGACCCAACAGATGAGGAGCCAACTTGATGGTAGTAAAGATAGCTGTCGGGCCATCAGCACCACCGATAATACCCAGTGCGGCAGCTTCCTTCGGCGTAAAGCCCATCAAAATAGCTACCAACAATACAGTGAAAATACCCAACTGTGCGGCAGCGCCGAAAATAGAGAGTCGCAGGTTACGAAGCATCGGACCAAAGTCCGTCAAAGCACCCACACCCATAAAAATAATAGGCGGAAGGAAACCTGTCTTTATCAACATATAGTAGATGAAATTCATTAATCCGAGGTCGTGTGCAATTTCGTGCAACGGCATCTCCCAAATGTTTTTCATCACCCCGTTCACCATTACCATGCCGTTTTCATCGGCTTGGATTACGCCCATTTCACCACCGGGAAAGTTGGCCAGCAATACTCCGAAAGCAATCGGAATCAGCAATAACGGCTCATACTTCTTCTTAATACCCAGATAAAGCAAGATGAACGCAATGGCATACATTATCAAGAACTGCGGCTCGGCAATAATATTGCTGAAGGCAGTCATTTCATATAGTCTTGCAAATATATCTTCCATTATAATATCTTCATTAATACGTCATCTTCCGACACTGAATCACCCGAGTTTGCACAAACAGCAGTGATGGTTCCATCATATTCGGCACGAATGGCATTGTATGTCTTCATAGCCTCCACATAACAGATGACCTCTCCTTTTGCCACTTTGTCGCCTACCTTCTTTGGTGTTTCCTGTGCATTCTTTACCAAGAAGAATTTTCCTTCCAACGGAGAAAGGATATCTTTTCCCTCGCCCACCGGAGCGGCAGCCTGAGCCGCCGGAGCAGTTCCCGCAGCAGCATTGAGAGTAGCAGGATCTACGGCACCGTAGGCTACCGTCACGCGATAGGGCTGGCCGTTTACATCCACCGTCAATACCTTCGTCTTGTTCTCTGCTTCGGCTGGAGCCGTCGCATTGGCTTTTTCTTCACGGCGCTTCTTCACATCCGCCAAGAAATCTTCTTTAGCCTTTCCACTCTTATAAGCTTCATACTGAGCCGGATGCATGGCATACTCAAAGAGTTCTTCATCGTCCTGACCCTTATCCCATTGCTTTTCGAGCATCATCTTACGGTATTTATCCAATTGGTCAGGATAATTATCCTGCGGATTACCATCGAAGAACTTGCGGCCTTCGCGTTCTGCCTTTTCTATAATCTCGGGAGCCAATTTGCCCGGCAGACGGCCGGCTTTGCCCAAAATCATATCCCAGATATCATCGGCAATCATGCCCCAGCGTTCTTTACCCTTTTCCATGGCCATTACGTTCATCATGGCAAGGTTCTTCACGTATTGGCTGAACGGAGTCACCAAAGGAGGATAACCGACACGCGGCCATACATAAGCCACTTCATTGAAGAGTTTTATCAGCAGCTCGTCTTGAGTCATAAACGGCAAATTGCGTTTTGCCTTATACTTGTTAATAGATTCAAGATTTGTTTCGAGGTCGGCCATCAAGCTTCCCATCATACCGCCCGGAAGCCCCGGAGCAATTAAGAGCGAGTTCATCAAACGGTTCTTCGGGCTGATATATAGTCCGAGGAAATCATCCATAAATTCCTGAATAAGAGAACGTACTTTCATATACGCCTCCATATTGATTTCGGGCACTTTGAAACCGGCATCCTTCAGCATAGCCTGCACACTGATGAGATCGGCATGTCCCGTGCCCCATGACAACGGCTCCATGCCGACATCAATATAGTCGCAACCCGCCTGGCATACTTCCAATATAGAAGCCATGTTGAAACCGGGTCCTGCGTGAGAGTGGTATTGAATGGGAATATTCTTTATCTTCTTGATTCCTGCTACTATCTTGCCCAGTGAGACAGGACGTCCGATACCTGCCATATCCTTGATACAGATTTCGTCAGCTCCGGCTTCGATAAGCTGTTTGGCCATGTTCACATAATATTCCACAGTGTGTACCGGAGAGAAAGTGATACAGAGGGAGCATTGTGAAATCATGCCGGCATCATGGGCATAACCGATAGAGGGGATAATATTGCGGACATCATTCAAGCCGCAAAAAGTACGGGTAATATCTGTTCCTTGCGCGTGTTTTACTTTATAGAATAATTTACGGACGTCTGCCGGAACGGGACTCATCCGAAGACCATTCAATGCGCGGTCTAGCATGTGTGTCTGGATACCTGCCTCGTGGAAGGGTTTTGTCCATTCGCGCACTGCTTTATTCGGATTCTCGCCAAACAATAAATTTACCTGTTCAAAACCACCGCCATTTGTTTCTACGCGGGCAAAACAACCCATTTCAATAATGGCCGGGGCAACTTTTACCAACTGGTCTACGCGGGGCACATACTTGCCTGCGCTCTGCCACATATCGCGGAAGACCAGACTAAATTTTACTTCTCTTTCCATTTTCCTTAAATGTGTTTTTCTTTTGGATTATAGCTTCTCAATTTTTATCACCTGACCTTTACCTGCCGTCAAAATCTCTACTGCCGCCTTAATAGCATCCATAGCTCCCGCATCGGCTGTAGGAGCTACTGTCGGCACTTTCTTGGGAGCTTCTTCGGGGGCTACCTTGTTGACAATAGTAATGAGGTACTTGCTCAGATAGATAACAATGAGTAGTATGACAAAAACAGTAGTCATTCCAACTACCATCAGCATCAATCCAACTCCTATGTTCTCCATAAATCTAGTGTTATTAATAGTACTTACTACACTTATAGGTTATTCAAAGCCTAAAAAGTGCTCAAATTTAGGCATTTCGGCTCTATTTTTATAATAAAGGGTTTGAAAAATATGCAAAATTAGTAGAAATCAAAATAGAAATTTCACCAAACATGGATTGTCATCTTCTACTCTCCGGAGTATTTTAGCCTGCTCTTCCTCTCCCACTAGCGAAAGCAATTTCTCCAACTCTTCTGTGGGCATCAGCATAAGCATATAATCTTCCGCTATCAGTTCCGGCCTCAGTCCGATGCCTTCGACGGTTTGTTTAAAAAAGTAAGATTTACCAGTATCGATGACTGCATCATAAATCAGCCAAGGATATTCCTCCGACCCCTGTCCTACTTTGCCGATAGAACGGATATACTTTCCCTGACTGTCAAAGACCATCAGTGTGATATGATTGTATGTCGGATAATCTTCGGAAATAAATAATAGTTGCCATTACTTTCGCACACTCTGACAATATGTGCCAACAGTGAAGAGTCATTCGTTTCCAACGGAATGACCTCCACCTTAGTAAACAGGTCTTTTACCGATACGGAAGTTTCCTCCAAAGACACCTGTAGCACCCTCCTCTCCTCCTGTTTGGAAGAAGAGGAACAGGATGCCAACAAAAACAAAAATGAAAGAATAAAAAGGTGTTTCATAGTATTGGTTGTCCATCTTAAAATAAGATTTCTTCTTTAGACTTTCGCTTCTTTTCTGTCGGTTCGTCTTCAGCATATCCTACAGGAATCAAAACGGCCGGCTCAATATATTCGGGCAATCCTAAAACAGTGCTGCACTGAGAAGCATCGAAATTACACACCCAGCACGTACCCAAACCCTGCTCGGTAGCAGCCAGACAGAGGTGTTCCACCGCAATGGCTATATCAATATCTGCATGATCTTTGTTGTCGGCACGACGATGCCATGATTCTTCATGATTTGTGCAAGCCACAATGATACAGGGAGCTGTGGCAAGCCACTCACGCTTATAGCATTGCTGCAACGCCTTTAATGTAGGTTCATCTGTGACTATTTTAAACCGCCACGGTTGGAAATTAACTGCCGAGGGAGCCAAACGTACACACTCCATGATATACTCCAATTTTTCTGTCTCAACCGAACGACCGGCATATTTGCGGGCAGAATAGCGCGCTTTTACTAATTCTAGAAAGTTCATAAGCATTATTATTAGTTTGCAGACAAAAATACTAACTTTGCACCGATAAAAAAATACAAATATGAAGAAACTTGTGATATTTGATTTAGACGGCACATTGCTGAATACAATAGCTGATTTGGCTGCCGCTACCAACCAAGCTTTACAGTACTATGGCTATCCCACTCATGACACGGATGCCTACCGTTTCTTTGTAGGAAACGGAATCAACAAACTGTTTGAACGAGCATTGCCCGAAAGTGAAAGAAATGAAGAAAATATTTTAAAAATACGTTCTCAGTTCGTTCCTTATTACGATAAGCATAATGCTGATTTAAGCCGTCCTTATCCGGGTATGGAGGAACTACTGCTGACTTTGCAAAAGAGCGGAATAAAGACAGCCGTAGCATCCAATAAATATCAAGCTGCCACACGGAAGCTGATTTCACACTATTTCCCCGAAATAAATTTTGTGGAAGTATTGGGACAAAGGGAAGGAATACCTGCCAAGCCAGACCCTTCTATTGTAAATGATATCATTGCCATAGCCGGAGTTGCCAAAGAAGAAGTGCTGTACGTAGGAGACTCCAATGTCGATATGCAAACGGCGCACAATGCCGGAGTCACTGCCGTAGGAGTAGCCTGGGGATTCAGACCGCGAACAGAACTTGAAGCCCTTCATCCTGCACACATCATCGAAAAAGCAGAGGAACTGATTCCATTGCTCAATTGATTCGGACGAAAATATGTACAGACAGCAGATATAGTGAAAACATTTCATCAAAGAACTTCTCTTTATGGAAAATAATATGTATGTTTGACCGGCTTTAAATAAAAATGAAATGAAAAGGAATAGAATACTGATTATATTATTCGCTATACTGATAACGACCGGAGCAAAAGCTCAATTAAAAGAAACGATCCAACAGATATTAGGCAGTGACTCCACTCAAACAATATCCTCTGCGACCTCTTCGGACTCTATCCGCATCAAACAGATGCAGCAAGAACTTGAGACCGCACGTCTGAACGAGGCCAATATGAGACTTGAGATGGAGCAGTTGAGGCTTGAAACTTTCTCTGCTGATTCACTGAAACAGGCCCAGCAAAAAATGCGTATCGATTCGCTGAGGCGAGTGACCAAGGGAGTACCGGTTATAGTGGAAGGAGATACTTTATTCTACCTATATACCAAGCGGGGCGGATATACCCCTCAAACCAGAGCGGAAATGGATGCAGCCATCATCACTGAATTAGGAGAACAATTCAATCTGCATCCCGATTCCGTTTATATTGAGAACTCGGATATCGTTTCGGATATCATGTATGGCAATAAAGTGATTGTTTCTTTCACTGACCAAGACGGATTATGGGAAAACAGTACGCGCGAACAACTGGCAGAACATGTCCGTACAATTATTGTAAACAAGCTGAAAACAATGCACGAAGAGCATAGCTTTATACAATTATGTAAACGCATTCTCTATTTTATCCTTGTCCTGGCAGGCCAATACCTGCTTTTCCGGATCACGCTCTGGCTATACCGGAAAAGCAAAGTCAGGATACAGCAATTAAAAGACACCAAATTAAAGTCTGTCTCTATCCAAAATTATGAAATACTGGACACACAGAAACAGGTGAATCTCTTGATTTTCTTTGCCAATATGGTACGCTATGTTCTTGTCTTCCTACAATTGCTGATTACGGTCCCGATGCTGTTTGCCATCTTTCCGCAAACCAAAGATCTGGCTTACAAAATATTATTCTATATTTGGAATCCCATAAAAGAAATCTTTAAAGATATAGTGAACTATGTACCTAATTTATTTACCATACTGGTGATTTATTATGCCATCAGATATGTGATAAAAGGTTTGCATTATCTGGCAACAGAAGTTGACTCTGAGAGGCTGAAAATAAACGGTTTCTACCCCGACTGGGCTATGCCGACTTTCCATATCATACGGTTCCTGCTCTATGCCTTTATGATAGCCATGATTTATCCGTACTTGCCGGGATCTGATTCCGGCGTATTCCAAGGGATTTCAGTATTTGTCGGTCTGATTATCTCACTCGGTTCAAGTACTGTCATTGGTAACATCATTGCAGGGTTTGTCATTACTTATATGCGGCCGTTCAAATTGGGAGACCGTATCAAGCTGAACGAGACAACAGGAAATGTGGTAGAAAAAACGGCTTTCGTAACCCGAATCCGTACACCGAAAAATGAAGTGGTGACGATACCCAATTCATTTATCATGTCCTCACATACCGTCAACTATAGCGCATCAGCAAGAACATACGGACTAATCATTCATTCGGAAGTGACCATCGGCTATGATGCACCTTGGAGGAAAGTACATCAGCTACTTATTGATGCTGCTTTGGCCACTCCGGGAATACAGGCCAATCCTGAACCATTTGTGCTGGAAACATCATTAAGTGATTGGTATCCGGTTTATCAGGTCAATGCCTATATAAAGGATGCGGACAAGATGGCCATCATCTACTCTGATTTGCACCAAAACATACAGGATTATTTCAATAAGGCAGGCATTGAGATTATGTCTCCCCACTATGTTGCCACAAGAGATGGTAATGAAATAACCATCCCTAAAGAAACAGCCGAAGAATAAAATGAACAATTATCCGTTTTTTACGTTTTTATAGATAAATAGTATAAACTTTAAAAGAGCAATTTATGTCTGTTATTTATAAATTCTTATTTCCCTCAAAACCGGATGGTACAGCCATGTCATTACTATTATTGGCATTACGCATTTTATTCGGTGTATTATTGATGTCACACGGAGTGCAGAAATGGGCAAACTTCGATGCTATGAGTGGAAGTTTCCCGGATCCTTTGGGAGTAGGAAGCCAAATGTCTCTCATGTTGGCTATTTTTGGCGAACTGGCCTGTTCACTGGCTTTTATCTTCGGATTCCTTTACCGCCTTGCTATGATTCCCATGATTTTCACAATGAGCATGGCATTTTTTGTGATTCACGGTAATGACCCGTTCTCTGTCAAAGAGCTGGCATTTATCTATCTTGTGGTATTTGTTCTGATGTACATAGCCGGACCCGGCAAGTATTCTATCGACCACTTTATCGCCAAGGCTATTTCGAAAACCAACAGATAAGTATTAATTAATATGCTTTAAAAAGCGTCTGATATCATCTTCCAGCCTTTTATAAAGCGGAGATTCTTTGTAACTCGTATGCTTGCGGAGTACTATGTCAACTCCTAACTGACGGCGCTGATAGCTTGTCAGCTCATTATGGAACTGCATATCGTGCTCGGCAAGTTCTTTAATTTCCGCCTCACGCTCACGACGGAGAACATTGCAGACAGGTGTCAGCAACTTCATCACCACACTATCCATGATATGATGTCCCTGAATAAACATATAAGTATTATCCGGATAGACACCCAATTGGGCAAACTCTTCTTTCATAGCTTCTATCTCCCCTATCGCCTTGGGATGACGACGTTCCAGCTCCTGTAATTTCCGCCTTACACGCCGGCCCATATTTTCCAAACTGCGTTCGGGCCGATAAACACTTACTTGATCCAACTTGACAAACGAACAAAAGTCAAGCAATGAAAATTCGGATAATATATGTTTCCGATAAAACCATACCGACCAAATAAAAAGCGGGTAAGCAATCTGTGAATACATCTTCATAAAGGCAACAAAATCTACCAACGGATGGTCATTCAAAGTAGCCATGACACACACTTCATGCAAAGCTTCCGAATAACACTGATAGTTTTCAATGGCGTATGCATACGTATGAAACACATACTTATTATTGATAATATAGCGGGAAGTATGCGTAGCACCCTGAAGTAAATAGTCGTAATCACTGTCTACACAGGCAATCATATTCTGTCCCAGCTGTGCACCCAGTTCATTCATCAATACAGATTTCTTGCCTTTTGCCAAAGTGGTTTTGGAAGGAAGCATCACTTCAAAATAACGAGTATCATCTTCAAACTCTCCCAATAAGGTACGCCAAAAAGAAACATCATCGTAACTTTCAACATAAGCCACGATTTTCCGTCTTGCCTTTTTGGGCTTTAACATATTCGCTGCACCGATATATAAAGAAGAAAGGTTGTCGGATAATCTCTTTCCCATAGTCGTGTCGTTTAGTTAAATTCATTGTGTTATGTCGCTCACTTCGGTAACGGCATCAAGCCATCCGTCCATGACCAAAGCCGGCGAATGAGTAGTGAGTACAATCTGTACATTGGGATTCAATTCACGAATCAATGAAATGAGACGCTGCTGCCATTCAACATGAAGGGAAACCTCAGGCTCATCCATAAACAATACCCCATGCCGCTTATCCTGTACCAAAACAGTGAGCAAAATAACCAATATCTGTTTTTCTCCCGAAGAGAGTTGGTAGGGATATAACGTATCACCGTCTTGCTCAAACAAAATCTCATTACTCTGACGGATGATTTTCTTTCCTGTTTCTCCGAAAAGGTCATCCATTAAATCCTGGAATTTCTTTTTAGGATAAGACATTTGGGCAGCACGCATTTGGTCTTCGGGATTACCGGAGGTAAGACACTCGATGATACGATTTCCTATGTTCACCTGATAGTCCAGATAACGACGTTGCAACTGATAAAGCTGCCAGTCCAGTTCTGTCTTCACATTCTTATCTGCCATCTTTTCGAGCAATTCGGAATGAATCAGCGGCCGGTCAAAACTTCTGATAACATCAAAATGAATTTGAGTTGCGTCTTCGGGAGAAAAGACAAAATGTACACCCGGTGCCGAGCCATTACTTAAAGCTCCCCCTTCCAAAGCGCTCAAACTATTTACAGACCTGTTTAGAATAGTACTCTTACCGATTCCATTCACCCCACTCAAAATGTTAACATCAGGGCGAAGTTCCCACGAGATATCCTTACGTCCCCACAACCGCTTAATCTCGATACGCTTAATATAATCAGCCTGCTTTTTCATTTTATATAAATTTACTATAAAGCAAAGATAGAAAATATAAAAAGAAACGCCTACATTTGTACTGTTATTTAAGGTAAAAAAGATATGGCTATTCAGAAGTATAAAGGACATTTGGCATTGCTGGGCGCTGCCATAATGTGGGGATTAATGTCACCCATCGGCAAAACGGCTTTAGAGAACGGAATTTCAGGACTTTCACTGGCAACTTTTCGGATGACGGGAGGCGCAGTCTGTTTTTGGATTGCATCTATTTTCGCACCCAAAGAACAAGTAAGGTCTCATGACTTGATGATGTTGTTCTTTGCCGGACTATTGGGTATCGTATTTAATCAAGGTTGCTTTACCTTCGGGTTATCGCTCACCTCTCCCATCGACGCTTCCATCGTGACCACCACCGCCCCAATTGCAACCATGATTGTTGCAGCCGTCTATTTGAAAGAACCGGTGACCGGAAAGAAAGTAATCGGCATCTTTTTAGGTTCTATTGGGGCTTTAACCTTGATTATGAGCAGCCAAGGCTCTACGGACAGTAACGCCGGAAGTATCCCGGGAGACTTGTTGTGTCTGGCGGCCCAGATAAGTTTTTCTTTTTATCTGGCTATCTTTAAAGGACTTATCAGCAGATATAATATCTTCACATTGATGAAATGGATGTTCACGTATGCCGCCATCTGTTTTATTCCATTCTCTTATCACGAAGTATCGGCCGTTCAATTCAACGAGATATCCCCCGCCACATGGGGCTGCGTCATCTTTGTTATCTTGGGAGGCACATTCTTTGCCTATATTCTAATGATGATAGGACAAAAGACATTGCGTCCGACTGTTATCAGTATGTATAATTACGTACAACCGATTGTCGGTACTTCCGTCTCTATTTTATTGGGAATGGGTACATTCGGACTGGCAAAAGGACTGGCCGTCGTATTGGTCTTCTTAGGAGTATATATTGTCACTCAAAGCAAGAGCCGCGAACAGATGCTGGCTGAACAGGCGGCTCAAAAAAACAGGGAATAACGGCTGTCACAAACACCCTCCCTCTACCGGAGAATTATATGATTGACTCTTCCAAGCGAAGTTGCTCTATATATTTCTCCGTGTCTTCCCAAAGCTGTTTGGCCTGCGGATGGTTCATGAACTTATCCTTCACTTTCTTCGGTTTGCAAGAAGCAAATAATTGTCCGGTCACTCCCGACACTTCTTCATCCAGCAATAAGTGAATAGCTGTTGCCGCCCCTTCTTTGGGAGTACGGATACAAGGGCGGAAAAACCAATCCGTCAGTTTATCAAACCACATATCCATACGAATGATATTGGTAGAAACAATTCCCGGGTCGGCGGCATTAACTGTAATCCCGCTATCCTTCACTCTTTCCGACAGTTCGCGCGTAAACAGCCACAAAGCCAACTTGGTGTTGCTATAAATAGGAATGCGCCAAAAGCTGCCAGGCTTTCCGCGCGAAAAAAAATCGGGCGTAATATGCCCTACAGAATAAGTGCACGAAACCATATTGACAATACGGCTCCCTTTCCCCATCAAAGGCAATAATTTCATAGTCAAAAGAAAAGGAGCAACATAATTCACCGCCACCGTTCTTTCCAGCCCGTCTTCAGTCTGCATCAAATGAGTACTCATTGTTCCGGCATTATTCATCAAAAGATCAATATGTTTTCCACGTCCCAACAGTCCGTCCGCAACATTGATAACAGACGCCATAGAAGACAAATCAACCTGACGTACTTCTATCTCCTTGTTTCCTGTTTCCAATATCATCTGATTCTTACGTTCCTCTCCTTTAAAAAGAGTATAACACAACATAATGACATGATATCCTGCTCCGGCTACAGCACGGGTAATTTCCTTTCCCATTCCTCCATCGGCACCGGTTATAACAGCTAATTTACTCATTTTTCCACTCCTGCTTTTATATATACATATTTATTTCTTCTCCAATCTCTCAATCTCTTTTTTCAAACTAGCCGGCAGTTCTTCCCGCAAGTGCTGGTGGCAAGCCATCTCGATAGTGTACATCCGTGCTATACAATAGTTGCTATGCTTACAGTTGCAACGCGCCTTCTCCTCTTCACGCATACGGTTGACAAAACCGGGTTCATTGAGCAAAGCACGTGCCATCTGTACAAATTCAAAACCATAATCCAATACCTCATCAATCTTTTCACGCGAGACTAATCCGCCGACATATACTAACGGAATATCCTTGATTTCGGTTCTGAACTTCAAGGCATCTTCCAAAAAATAGGCTTCTTTGAAAGGCACAGTCGGAATCATCCATTTACCTACCAGCCTGACTCCATACTTCAACCACCAGCAGTCCATATAGTGAGTCATAGTCTTGATAGGCATCTCGCCGCGCATGACATACATCGGAGCCTTGCTAACAAAACCTCCACTCAGCACCAACGCCTGCGCACCATCCTGCACCAATCGTTTGGCTACCTGCATTGTTTCGTCTATCTCCATGCCTCCCTTGAAACCGTCACGCATATTCATTTTCACCAATACAGCCATATCACTACCTGCAGCCTGCATCACCTCGTTCATAACCATATCCATAAAACGCATACGGTTCTCTAATGAACCACCATACTCATCTTTACGATGATTGGTATAAGGAGAAAGAAACTGACTGATGAGATATCCATGTCCGGCATGAATTTCCACTGCGTCAAAACCGGCTTCACGCGCTAAATTGACAGAACGGCCATAAGCTTTTGCCATCACCGGAAGTTCGTCCTTACGCAAACCGCGCACAAATGTAGGCGAATAAAGATTGAAACCGGAAGAAGCTCCTACAGGAGTTACCCCACAAATACTTTTATGAGACATATTTCCACAATGCCCCAGCTGAATGCCGGCTGCCGCACCTTCCTTATGAATGGCATCAGTTATCTTTTTCAACCCCGGCACTATTTCAGGACGCATCCACAACTGCCGATCAAAAGACAAACCGCTTTGAGCCACAGCAGCATAAGCGATTGTGGTCATTCCTACCCCTCCGGCCGCTACTGCACGGTGATAATCCAATAATTGCTGTGAAGGTACATTGCCCGGACACATGCTTTCAAAAGCTGCCGAACGGATGGTACGATTTCTCAAAGTAAGCGGTCCGATGGATGCCGAAGTAAATAGTTTAGAATCTATCATGACTTTTATAATTTATAGTCCAATCAGTTAATAAATAAAAGGAATCATTCGTTTCCTGCTACCCACAGCCTGTGCTCCAAACTCTTCACGATAACGATTACGGATAGAATTGGCACGGGGAGCCAGATTAGCAAACGTCCACAATACAAATACCCAAGCAGCCGGTGAACAAGTCAGTACGGCAAAACCTACCCATTCCAATAATTCTCCGAAATAGTTACCGGATGTGACATATCGGTACATTCCTTTCTGTGGCAAATAATGGCGGGTGTCGCCCGGTTTGCGCAAATGACGTATCACACTGTCTGAATGAATATTAATTCCCATACCTACAAAAAACAAAACCACTCCCGACCAGAAAGAAGGAGTGCCGAACCATGCATCCGAGTAAAGTCCGTCGGGGGCAATATAAAAGAGCCACTCGCCTTGCATCAGACCGTTCAACACATTAAAGGCCACTCCCATCAGCATAATGGCAATAGGCATCCGGCTCTTTCCTTTCATCAGGAAAGGGAATATAAATGCACGCTGGAAATAATGCAATTCAAAGAGAAGAAAAAAGACAAGAGGTACTGCGTCGCAACGCACACTACTATTCCACCATAAATAAAGCATGACGAAAAACACCGGTGCTTCCATCAATACCCAACCCACTTTATTGTTCAGGGAAATTCCCCATTTAGAAGTTTGGAACATACCGTAGCCGGCACGCACATAATAAAGGGCTACAAATACAACACCCGCTAATGCAGTCATTGTCAGAAGCAATAATTCAAAAGTCTGTTGTTCCATACTCGTTCCTCCTTTTATTAGATTTAGTTAGTCACTAACAAATTTAAAGAAAATTCGAGAGAGGAGAAAGAATTTAGCTAGTTTTTGTGAGAAAAGACTATAAAAACAAGAATTTGACGAAAAACATCCGGCGTACAAGCGACCCATGTGTTCGCCCATACACCGGATATTCTCCTCATCAATTCCAAAAAGATTGTTACTTCATATATTCAACCGCTGACATTCCCTTGCCTGTCAAGTGAAACCGACACATTACGTTTTCATCCATGATGGAAGCAGATTGATTTCACCCATAAAAATCCCGGCTTATTTTTCAGCCATTATCTCTGCTTCAAAGGCACATATTCCATTTCTTCCAATACATTCTTATACGCCGGACGAATAATACGTTTTCCTTCAAAATTCAATTCCTCATTGCGATGTGCACACCAGCCTACAATACGCGCCATTGCAAACAATGGAGTGAAGATTTCCTGTGGCAAACCAATCATTTCATATACAAAGCCCGAATAGAAGTCAATGTTGCTGGATACCGTCTTTCCATTATTCTTAATCTTTCCGAACATAGCGATAGCACGCTCTTCCAACAACTCCAGAAAAGCAAATTCTTCTTCCTTACCTTTTTCTTTTGCCAGGTCACGTGCCAATTCTTTCAACAAGATGGCACGAGGGTCGGAAATAGTATAAACAGCATGACCGATACCATAAATCAGACCGGTTTTATCATACGCCTCCTTATTCAACATACGGGTAAAGTAGGTATCGATTTCATCCACATTCGTCCAATCCTTAATATTTTCCTGCAAATGATGGAACATATCCGCCACCTGAATATTTGCTCCTCCGTGAAGCGGGCCTTTCAACGAACCGATACCTGCGGCGATGGCCGAATAAGTATCCGTGCGGCTGGATGAAACGACACGTACGGTAAAAGTAGAGTTGTTACCGCCACCGTGTTCTGCCTGAAGCACCAACAACAAATCAAGTGTACGTGCGTCGAGCTCCGTATAATCCCGTTTCAGCATATACAGGAAATTTTCTGCAATGGACAGTTTTTCACGCGGATGACGGATATGCAACGAACGACCGTATGTGGCATGACGCAACATATTATATGCATAGGCAATGATTGTAGGGAATTTGGAAATCAAGTCAATGCTCTGGCGCATCAGATTATCACGCGAAGTATCATCCGCCTGCGGGTCGAAACGATACATCTCCAATACGCTGCGTGCCAGAATATTCATAATATTATTTCCCTCCAACTCAATGATATTCATTTTAGTCTTCTGCTCCAGCGGCGTATTATCATTAATCAGTTCACAGAAAGACGCCAATTCTTCCTTGTCGGGCAAATGGCCGGAAAGCAACAAATATGCCACCTCTTCAAAGCCGAAGCGTTTCTCTTTAATAATGCTATGTGCCAAATCTTCCAAGTCATAGCCACGGTAGAAAAGTTTACCGGGTATCGGTTTCAATCCTCCTCCGGGAATACGTTCATATCCCACCACATTGCCAATCTTTGTCAGTCCTACCAGCACTCCCGTGCCGTCTTCATTACGCAAGCCGCGTTTTACATCAAACTTTTTAAACAGTTCATTCTCAATCCGAGTCGCATTTTTCATTTCCTCGGAGAGCTTATAAATAATGTATTCCTTTTTCATATCCGTGAGTTTTTAGGAGTTTATTCTTTCTATTATTTCTTTTGTAAAATCAGAAGTTCCAAGTGACACTCCGTTCGGCATAAAACGAGCCAAATCATGAGTGGCACGTCCTTCGCCAAAGCTGGCCTCCAATGCATTCACAATGAGTACTGCCGCCTTGTTCCAGCCGAAATGCTCCAGCATCATCACTGCCGACAGTATGAGCGAACAAGGATTTACCACATCTTTTCCGGCAATATTGGGAGCCGTTCCGTGAGTTGCCTCAAAAATGGCATGTCCCGTATTGTAATTGATATTCGCTCCCGGAGCAATACCGATGCCACCCACCATCGCTGCCAGTTGGTCGGAAATATAATCTCCGTTCAGATTCAACGTAGCCACTACCGAATATTCCTCAGGAATCAACAAAGTGTTCTGCAAGAATGCATCTGCAATGCAATCTTTAATGATGAGTTTGCCGGATGCCATCGCTTCTCCGAACTCACGTTCCGCCACTTCATAACCCCATTTTTTAAACCCTCCTTCGGTGAACTTCATAATATTTCCTTTATGAACCAATGTAACCGAAGGCAAGTCATGCTCCAAAGCGTATTTACACGCCGCACGTACCAAACGTTCCGTTCCTTCTCTGGATACAGGTTTCACGCCAAAAGAAGAAGTTTCGGGGAAACGTACCTTTGTCACTCCCATCTCCTCATGCAAGAAACGATAAAACTTTTCGGCTTCAGGCGTTCCGGCTTCCCATTCGATACCGGCATAAATATCTTCCGTGTTTTCGCGGAAAATGTGCATATCCACTTTCTGAGGTTCTTTCACCGGAGACACAACCCCGCGAAACCAACGTACAGGGCGCAAACAAACATACAAATCAAGTGTCTGTCGCAACGCCACATTCAAAGAACGGATACCACCCCCCACCGGAGTAGTCAACGGCCCTTTAATACCAACACCATGTTCTTGAAAAGCTTTCATCGTTTCTTCCGGCAACCATGATCCTGTTTCATTAAAAGCACGTTCACCGGCCAACACTTCCAGCCATTCTATTTCATGCTCGTTGCCGTAAGCCTTTTTCACGGCTGCATCTACAATTGACTGCATAGCAGGAGTAATCTCCGCTCCCACTCCATCGCCTGTAATATAAGGTACTGTCTTTTTCATCTTTTATCTTGCATTTAGAGCAGAGCCGGCACGGAACCAACCTATCTGCTGTTCGTTATAAGTATGTTGTACTTCAAAACTGTCCCGAGTGCCATCTTCATGGTGCAAAGTCACAGTCAGATGCTTACCTGGAACAAACTCCTTCAAACCTCCGACAGTTATTAAGTCATGTTCCTGCACCTTGTCATAATCCGCTTTATCAACAAAAGTCACTGCCAGCATACCTTGCTTCTTCAAGTTAGTCTCATGAATACGTGCAAAACTCTTCGCCAAAATTACTTTCACATTCAGGAAGCGGGGTTCCATCGCTGCGTGTTCGCGGCTGGAACCTTCTCCATAATTTTCTTCCGCAACAACCATAGAGCCGATACCTTTCGCTTTATATTGCTTGGCCGTAGCCGATACACTTTCATACGTGTTTGTTAATCGGTTCCATACCTTATTCGTTTCGCCATTGAAAGCATTTACAGCCCCCATCAACATATTATCGGAAATGTTTTCCAGATGTCCCCGGAAACGAAGCCATGGACCTGCCATCGAAATATGGTCAGTAGTACATTTGCCTTGCGCTTTAATCAGTAAAGGCATATCTGCAAAATCCTTTCCGTCCCATACCGGAAACGGAGCCAATAACTGCAAACGCTGTGATTCGGGATTCACCTTAATTTCCACCTGTGCACCGGCAGGAGCCAAATAACCGGAATTACCCTGAGTGAAGCCTGCCGACGGCAATTCATCTCCCTTGGGAACGCTCAATTTCACCTTCTCGCCTTCTTGGTTTATCAACGTATCTTTCAACGGATTGAAACATAAATCACCGGCAATAGTCAGAGCCAATACCAATTCGGGCGAAGCTACAAATGCATGTGTATTCGGATTACCATCGGCACGTTTGGCAAAATTACGGTTGAAGGAAGTAACAATCGAATTTTTACGGGCAGAATCATCGGTATGGCGTTTCCACTGTCCGATACACGGTCCGCAAGCATTCGCCATAATAGTAGCCCCAATCTTTTGGAAAGCATCAATCATCCCGTCACGTTCGGCAGTGGCCCGAATCTGCTCAGAGCCCGGATTGACAATCAGAGGAGCGGCCACAACCAAATGCTTTTCAGCTACCTGACGGGCAATGGAAGCGGCCCGACTTAAATCCTGATACGATGAATTGGTACATGAACCTATCAACCCGACTTCCATCTTACGCGGATAACCATTAACCAAGACCTTTTCGGCAAACTCTGAAATAGGTGTCGCGGCATCCGGTGTAAACGGCCCGTTGATATAAGGTTCCAATTCGGACAAATTGATTTCAATCACACGGTCGTAAAAAACAGAAGGATTGGCAACAACCTCTGCATCGGCACGTAAATCATTTGCAACATTTTCGGCCATCTCTGCCACAGATTCCCTTCCGGTAGCTTTCAGATACACAGCCATCCGGTCATCATAAGGAAACAATGAAGTGGTAGCTCCCACCTCTGCACCCATATTGCAGATAGTAGCCTTACCGGTTGCTGAAAGAGAAGCAGTTCCTTCTCCAAAATATTCTATAATGGCATTCGTTCCACCTTTCACGGTCAGGATACCGGCCAATTTCAGAATCACATCCTTTGGCGAAGCCCATCCATTCAAGCTCCCGGTCAGATGAACACCAATCAGTTTCGGCATCTTTAATTCCCATTCCATCCCGGTCATTACATCCACAGCATCGGCTCCCCCGACCCCGATTGCCACCATTCCCAATCCGCCGGCATTGGGGGTATGAGAATCCGTTCCTACCATCATTCCCCCGGGAAAAGCATAGTTTTCGAGTACTACCTGATGAATAATTCCTGCTCCCGGTTTCCAGAATCCGATACCGAAACGCGAAGAAACATCCCGAAGGAAATCGTATACCTCACAATTGGTTTCAGTAGCCGTCGCAATATCCGGACCGGCCCCTTTATATGCCTGAATCAAATGATCACAGTGCACGGTGGAAGGTACAGCGACAGAATTCTTTCCGGCATTGATAAATTGCAACAATGCCATTTGTGCCGTCGCGTCTTGCATAGCCACACGGTCGGGACGGAAATTCACATAGTCCTCACCACGTTCATAATTCTTCAGTTGGGCATCATCATAAAGATGCGTATACAGAATCTTCTCAGCCAATGTCAGCGGACGCTGTAACACGGCTCTTACCCGGCTTATCTTCTTTTCGAAAGAAGCATAAAAGGCTCTTAACATGTCCAAGTCATATACCATACCTTCTACTATTTATAATTATTACAGTTTTAAATTAATTTCATTTTTGGCAATATAAGGATAATATTCGATTTCTTGTGTAATCTATAATACGTTTAACAAAATAAAACATAAAGCCCTAACTAGAAGATTATTATTATCTTTGCAATTCTTATAGAAAAAAGCATCATTATGAACCAACATACACCCCTTTCTAATATAATTAACAAACTACAACGCAAAGAGTTGTTGCTAAAGTTAGAATATGATTACGAAAAAGAAACTTTCAGGCAACAGACCGAAGCAATGGGCATCGGCCGCAAAGTGAAACGGGGTATGTGCTGGTATCCCATATCAGCAGGAAGGAGTTACTATAACTCATTGAACCAACTGGTTGTAGAAATAGAAAGGCAAGAAGACAAAGACATAGAACATGTATTTGAGTTCGGCCGTCCGGTATGCTTTTTTACGCAAAATGCATCAGGCCAATTACATTATTTCAATTTTACGGCAACTGTCAACTACGTGGACGAAGACCGAATGGTAATCGTTCTTCCCTCGGCAGATGCATTGCTCAGCATTCAGTCAGCCGAATGGCAATTGGGAGTACAGCTTTATTTTGATGAAACCAGTTATCGGTTGATGTTCGAGGCGTTGGGACAAGTCATCAAAGCAAAAGGAAATCGCCTGGCAGAGTTACGCGAGATTTTTCATGGCCATCAAAAGGCGGAAACCTTCAGTTTCGGCTTCACCCGCTTTCCATGGTTAAACAATACACAGGAGGAAGCAGTAAATAAAGTGATGCATGCCAAAGATGTTGCGATAGTCCACGGCCCTCCCGGAACCGGCAAGACTACCACATTGGTAGAAGCTATTTACGAAACCCTTCATCGGGAAAATCAAGTCATGGTGTGTGCACAGAGCAATATGGCTGTCGATTGGATTAGTGAAAAGCTGGTCGATCGAGGTGTTCCCGTATTACGAATCGGAAACCCCACCCGCGTCAATGACAAAATGCTTGCTTTTACCTATGAACGCCGTTTTGAGAGCCATCCCGATTATCCGCAATTATGGAGTATCCGAAAAGCAATACGCGAACTCTACAGACGTTCCCACAAAGGAGCAGAACGTGAGAATATCCGACTGAAAATCAACTCACTGAAAGATCGTGCCACCGAACTGGAAATTCGCATCAACGAAGCACTGTTCGGCGAAGCACGTGTGATAGCCTGCACACTGGTAAGTTCCGCCAACAGAATATTGACAGGACATAAATTCGGTACCTTATTCATAGACGAAGCCGCACAAGCTCTAGAACCTGCCTGCTGGATTGCCATACGCAAAGCCGACCGTGTGATTTTTGCCGGTGACCATTGCCAGCTTCCCCCTACCATAAAATGTATGGAAGCAGCCCGAGGAGGATTAGACCGGACACTGATGCAAGAGATTGCAGACAACAAGCCCGACACCGTATCCTTATTAAAGGTACAATATAGAATGAATGACGAAATTATGCGTTTCTCATCAGAATGGTTCTATCATGGTGAACTGAAATCAGCCCCCGAAGTAAAATATCGGAGTATATTGGACTATGACACACCGATAGAATGGATAAATACAGAAGGAATGGAATGCAACGAAGAGCTTGTAGGTGAAAGCTTCGGCCGCATCAATAAGGAAGAGGCAGCGCTCTCCATTTCCCAACTTACCAATTATATCAATAAAATAGGTAAAGACCGTTTTCTGGAAGAACGAATTGATGTCGGATTAATTTCTCCTTATAAAGCACAAGTACAATATCTCCGTCAACTGATAAAACGAGATGCTTTCTTCAAACCCTACCGACACCTTATCACCATCAATACGGTAGATGGTTTTCAAGGACAGGAACGAGACGTTATCCTTATCAGTTTAGTACGTGCAAATGAAGAGGGACAAATTGGTTTTCTAAATGACTTGCGACGAATGAATGTAGCAATTACACGTGCACGCATGAAACTCATTATATTAGGAGACGCTTCCACACTGACTAAGCATCCGTTCTATAAAAAGTTATATGAATATATTTATTCGTTACAAACTCATTAAAAAGGTAAGATTCTTTTGTGAAACAATATAATTCAATAACTTTGTGGCCAACAAATTGGAATTGTATTTCCGAATTATGAAAGAACCAACCATAGATCTAATAGCTTTAAGTAAAGGAAACACACAGGCTTTTGACTGTGTGTTCTTACTTTATTATCCTAAAGTAAAAACTTTTATTTATAGTCTGTTGGATAACGAGGAAGAAGCTGAGGACTTAGCACAAGATACTTTTATTAAATTATGGACTGCTAGGACCCAATTATCCCAAGTACAAAATATCAATGCATATATTTACCAAACAGCCAAGCACGTTTTATATACCTTTTTAGATAAAAAGACAAACACCCACACAGTTGGAATAGACAGTGTGCAGGACACTCCCTCTCTCGAACAAGTAGAAGAAATTGTTTATAGCCACGAACTTGAATCATTGATCAATCGTGCTATTGATAATATGCCCCCACAAAGAAAGCAAATCTTCTGCATGAGTCGTAAACAAGGAATAAGTAATGAAGAAATCAGTCAACGACTGAATATCAGCAAACGTACCGTAGAAACTCACATATCCATAGCACTAGCCACATTACGGAAAGTCACTTCCGCATTAATGCTCTTCTAAATTTATTGCCTCAGAACTTTCTCTTTTCTTTTTTAAATCATAAAAAATGTAAAATACACAAAGCACGTTACGTGTATTTATTCCTAACCGGGTCTTATTATTAAAAGACTGGAAGAAATGAAAAAACAACTGATATATCAAATTATCCGTAAACTAGCCGATAGAACATTACCGGCTTCCCAACGTGATATTGTATTACGCTGGTTAACCGGACCACAAAATACTTCAGAAAAAGAGGAAGCCATGTTTCGACTATGGAATGAAACGAATGGCATAGAAGTTTCAGATGAGTCAGCAAAAAGAGCCTTACAAAATGTAAAGGAAAAACTCAATATAAACAAGTCACGAACAAGACATATCCAATGGATTCAAGTTGCAACTAAATATGCTGCTATCCTTTTATTACCTTTAATAACCGGACTGATAGTTTGGGGAATCATGGAAAACAAAGTGGCAGAAAGTTCGGATATGATAGAATGTTATGTACCCGCAGGCGAACAGAAGACCATTCAACTGCCCGACGGTACCGAGGTAAAAATCAATTCGAATTCCCTATTGATTTATCCCAAGGAATTCCATGGAGAGCAGCGGCGCGTACACTTGTCCGGTGAAGCTTTTTTCAACGTGCGGCGCAACGAGGACATGCCGTTCATCATCGGTACGGGACCACTGAAAATCAAAGTATTGGGAACACAATTCAATGTGGAATCTTATCCCGAAGACGAATACATCACCACAATTCTGAATCAAGGAAGCGTGAAAGTATTTCGCAACGAGAAGGAAGCGGAAGGGATTATCATGAAACCGGATGAAAAATTAATCTACAGCAACAAAAACAACACGTTTGAGTTGATTCACGCCGATGCCAAGAAAGAAAGTTCGTGGACTCAAGGAAAAATACGTTTTGACGAACAACTCCTTTCCTATATATTGAAAACGCTGGAACGCCGGTATAACGTACATTTCTACTATGGAAAAGACATTAACACCGAAGAATATTACACATTAGAATTTAAACACTATGAAAGCATAGAAGAAGTGATGAACGTATTATCTATCCTAATCGGAAACATTGATTACGAGATGAAAGGAAATGGCATCTTCTTGTTTCAGAAGAAAGAGAAAGGAGGTATTCCAAAATAAAAAAGGATGTCGGAAAGTGCCTTCCACAACAACTTCCCGACATTTGAAATAGACCCATAAGTTTAGTTTTTTTCTTGCTATGAGAAAATAAGATATAAAAGAATCATAAAACATATAGATCTAATACACAAAGTTATGAATTTAAATTGCAAGAAGGCTCTTTATGTGCCATTAAAAAGTGCTAAATTATTAGCCTTTTCTTCTTTGCTTTGGTGGAGCAGCGAAGCTTTTGCACAGCAGCAGGTAATCCGGTTGCCACAGAAATCCATCACGCTACAGGAAGTTTTCCAACAAATTGAGAAGCAGACGAATCTGTCTGTCGATTACAAAAAAAACGACGTCACTAAAAAGAAAGTGAACGTAGCGGGCGGAAATATCCAGGAAGTGCTGAACAAGGCTTTACAGGGAACCGGATTGAGATTCCGCTTTGAAGGACAGCACATCATCATCAGCCCCGCAGAAAAGAAATCAAAAAACGCAGGCGAACCCAAGAAAGTCATCGGTAAGATACTCGACAATAACGGCGAACCCGTCATCGGAGGTACCGTCCGTGTGAAAGGAACGACGACAGGTACCATTACCGATTTTAATGGTAACTTTACGCTCGATGCAAAAATCGATGACATACTGGAAATATCCTACATCGGTTATACTACCAAAAACATCAAAGTCGGCAACCAGGACATGCTGACCGTCAACCTGGAAGAAGACACCCAGAAGCTGGACGAAGTGGTGGTAGTAGGTTATGGTACCAGCACCAAGCGTTCGCTGATCGCTTCCGTATCGAAGGTGGAAACCGAAGGCATGGAAAAGTCACCGGTAGTCAATGTGACCGAGTCGTTGGCCGGCCGTGCACCGGGTCTGGTGATCCAAGGTAACGGTGGTGGTATCGACAAGTCTTCGACCATTACCATCCGTGGCGGTGACACTCCGTTGGTGGTGATCGACGGTATCATCCGTAACTATTCCGACTTCAAGACCCTGTCGCCCGCCGATATCGAATCGGTATCCATTCTGAAGGACGCCTCCTCGACCGCCGTGTACGGTTCACGTGCCGCCAACGGTATCCTGCAGGTAGTGACCAAGAAGGGTAAGGAAGGCAAGATGAGCATCGACTACTCATACAACCTGTCATTGGCCCAGCCCAGTGTCTACCGTGACCGCATGAACTCGGGACAGATTGCCGAACTGACCAACGAGGCCTACCGCAACGACGGTCTGGACGACTACTACACCCAGGAACAGATCGACAAGTTTTACGACGGTTCAGACCCCTTGAACTATGCCAATACCGATTGGCGCAAGCTGACGTTGCGTGATTGGGCACCTACCCAAAAGCACAACCTTACCATGACCGGCGGTACGGAAACCAACAACTACCTGGCATCGTTGGGTTACATCAACCAGGAATCCCTGTACAAGGTGAATTCACACAACATGCAGCGCTACAACGTCCGCCTCAGCCAGTCGGCCTACATCAAGAGCATCGGCCTGCGCGAAACGGCTTCGCTGGACGGATACGCCGAAGAAAAGATACACCCGTACACTTCTACGGCCGACAGTTACTACGGTGTGTTCTCCCATATCCAGAACAACTCGCCCATGTTGCCGGGGCTGAACAGCCTAGGCTTGCCATATATCGGTCCGGACAACCCCGTAGTGGAAACTTCAGATCAATCAGGTTACAAGCGCGAAAACCGCAAGATGCTGAATGCCAAGTTGCAACTGGAATGGGATGTGCCTTGGGTAAAAGGGCTGAACCTGCGCGGTGCAGTGAACTATAACTACTACATCCGTCGCGACAAGAACTGGCGCAAGGACGCTCCCCAGTTCGCCTGGGATTCGGATGTTCCGCAGGGTGGCGGTGAACCAATGTTGAACCGCTACACAGAGTCCAACTATTACTATACTTGGCAATGGTTTGCCAGCTACAACCGCACTTTCGGCAAGCACAACGTGTCGGCACTGGCCGGTTATGAAGCCACCTACGGTCTGAACGAGAACGAAAGCATGGGCCGTACGAACTATGTGTTCGACATCGACCAGTTCGGTTCGGGTCCCGAAGCCACCACGACCATCGGTGCCGGTGAAGGCGAATACGGGCGTGCCGGTTGGGTAGGCCAGGCCAAATACAACTACGACAACAAGTATTTCGCCGAGTTCTCGCTCCGTCACGACGGTTCCGACCAGTTCCCGCCGCACAAACGATGGGGTACTTTCTGGGCCGGTTCGCTCGGATGGTCGGTCGACCAGGAAAAGTTCATGGATCCGCTGAAGGAAAAGCATATCCTCGACATGCTGAAGCTCCGCGCCTCGTATGGTGAGGTAGGTGCCGACAACTGGGGTGACGGCGGCAACCCCTACCATGTCTCCCGCTACTCTTACCTGTCATCCTACGGATACAACGGCAAGGGAGCCGTCATCGACGGGAAATATTACGGTACCTTCAACGAAGGTGCTCCTGCCTCTACCGCCATCACTTGGTTTACGTCCTCACAGGCCAATGTCGGTTTCGACTTTTCGTCACTGAACAACCGCTTGTACGGTTCGTTCGACTACTTCATGTACAAGACCAAGGGCTTTATCTATGCTCCGGAAGCCAAGAATGCAGGATACTATGCACCGCTGGGTACTTCCCTGCCGAAAGTATCGACCAATGCGGAGTTCCGCCGTGCCGGTTACGAGTTCCAGCTGGGCTGGCGCAACAACATCGGCGACTTCAAGTATGACATCGCGTTGAACTACACCTACTTCAACCAGTTGTGGAACAACGACCCGAGCGAAAGCATCACTTCGCAGATGAACCCCCGTACCCGTCGTGTACAGAACACCGATTACCTGACCACCGGCTACCACTGCTTAGGCTTCTTCACTTCGGACGAAGAAATCCACCAAAGCGCATTGCCGACCAACTCGAAGAACCTGAAGCCGGGTGACCTGAAATACGAAGACGTGAACGGCGACGGTGTCATCGACGGTTCGGACTCACAGCGCATCGGCCGGGGTGGATTCCCCCACAGCAATTACGGTATCACATTGGGAGCCTCCTACAAGGGCTGGAGCGCAAGCATCCTGTTCCAGGGCGCAGGCAGCTTCGACATGATGCTGGGTTCTGTATTGCGGTATGGTACCGCCAACACCAACTGGATGCCGCTTTATGAGTTCATGACCGATACCTGGACACCGACCAACACCGATGCCCGCTATCCGCGTCTGACCCACAATGCCGGCAATGACAACGGTAACAACAACTACCTCACCAGTGACTTCTGGATGGTAGACGGAAGCTACTTCCGCCTGAAGGACTTCTCCATCTCCTACGACTTCAAGTACAGCGTGTTGAAGAAGTGCAAATGGCTCACCAAGTTGCAGGCAACCATCAGTGGGCAGAACATCTTTACCATCTCTGATGCCTTTGATTATGGTATGGACCCCGAAAACGCTAATCAGGAAAACTACGGTTACCCCAATGAACGCGTGATCGCTTTCGGTCTGAATGTTGGATTCTAAAATAGTATGAAACACATGAAAACAAATAAATTAATCTATACCTGTTTAAGTATTGCAGGATTGTTCATGACTACTTCGTGTACCGATATCATGGACACCAAACCGTTTACTTCTTACGAAGAGGAAATGGTATGGAATTCTAAAGCTACTGCCGAAGCTTTCATTGTCGGCACGTATGGTGATGTGTTAGGATCGGGTGAATACAAGAACAGTGCAGACTATTCGTACCGTACCCCCTATAGCGCACATGATGACTTCGGAAGTTCCGACGGTTTCAACCGCGAAACCTACAACGTGACAAGCGACTTCGGCATCAACCGATTCGGAACCCTGCGCCGTTGCAACATGATCATCGAAAAAGCAGCCGCCTCTACCGGCATCTCGGAAGCGGAAAAGAAAGCGATGGTAGCCGAAGGATACTGTCTGCGTGCCATGGTATTCTTTGCACAGGCCCAGCACTTCGGCCGCATCATTCCGGCCACCCGGGTGTACTCGTATCCCGAGGATATCGAGACCTTCAATACCCTGGACCTGACTGCCAATCCTACCGAGACCTACAAGTATGTGATGGACGACTTCGACCAAGCTGTCTCCGGGCTACCCGAGTCTTCGGCAACCGGCCGCCTGAACGTGTATGCAGCCCACATTCTGCGCTCGCGCGCAGCCTTGCAGGCATATGCCTACACCAAGGACGCCAGTTATCTGGAAAAAGCCAAGGAATCTTGTAACGCCGTCATCAACAGCGGCAAATATCCGTTGGTTGCTTCACAGGACGCATACAAAAACATGTTCCTGGAACCAGGTGCCTACAACACGCCCGAAATCATCTTAGGTTACTACCGTCTGGCCAACGATACGCAGTGCGACGGCATCACCGAACTGATCCGTACCGTGCCCAACGACAGCAATGACGACAACATCGGTACAGGTGTAGTGGATAAGTTCCAGAACCCCGGCGGTGTCCGCATCTTCGAGGCATGGGGCAACATATTCCCCACACAGGATCTGGTGGACATGTACCTGGTGAACGATGCCACTACCGGCGAAGCCTTGCCTTGGTACGAGACTTCACAGTACAAGAACAACGTAGAGGAACTCGACCCCGCTACCTGTACACAGGGTGCCGTTGACTCCTACGAAGGTGAAAACAGCCGCTACATGCCTACCGAAGCCGAATCGGCTACCGCTACCGTCAACTGGGGTAACGGCCGGAAATCAAGCGGTATCATCCGTTTTGCCCAATTGAAGGAAGGTTCTGAAAAGAACATCTCCGAACTGATGTACGAAAACCGCGACGCCCGCTTCTACGGAACCGTGGTCTATGACAACAGCGACTGGATGGGCGAACGTGTGACGACCCAGTTCGGCGGTAACCTGTGGTGCGGTGCCCGTAAGTACGGCGTTTCCTCACAGTTCACGACCACTTCCAGCTACTACTGGCGCAAGTCGGTTTACGAAGTGTCACCGCGTGTGTACTGGAACAACAAGACCAACTACCATTGGGTGCTCTGCCGTGCTGCCGAAGCCTACCTGAACCTGGCCGAAGTGTACCTATATGAAAAGAACGTGCAGAAAGCCGTGGAAATGCTAAACGCCACCCGTACCACTCACGGACAGCTGAAAGCCTCAACCGCTTCCACACTCGAAGACGCCTGGAAGGACTACAAGCGCGAACGTGTCTGCGAATTTGTGTTCGAAGGTTCCAACCTCTACTTCAGCATGTTGCGTTGGGGTATCGCCAACAGTACCAATGCCACATTCGCCGACGGTTATGCCGACGCTGATGTTGTGAAAGAACTTGAGACTCCCGCAACCAAGATTTATATCTCCGGTGACCGCAAGAGAATGGCAGTAGGCTATATCACCTATAGCGACCAGTACAGCCGTAAGTTTACTCCCGAACACCGCTACATGATGCCCATTCCGCAAGGATTCATCGACGACCGTGCAGCTTATGGCATCACAACGACACAAACTCCGGGTTGGTAATGCTTTGTTTAACGCTTAAAAAAAGAAAATCATGAAGAAAATATATTTAGCTATTCTTGTGATGCTGCCCCTTCTATTTACTTCCTGCCTGAAAAGCAACTTGGAAGAAATCCAGGTATATCAAGAAGCGAACATCACCAGTATTCGCGGTATGTATTACTACTTTGACATCGAAACGACCCACGACGGGAATGTCATCTTCTCAAAAGGAGACATCTCACGCGCGAATGTACAAATCGATACCGAAGCCGGTAATATCGTGATTGGCAAAGCCACTCCCGCCAAGGCAAACATCGCATCGTTCAGCCCGCAGAAAGTGGTGATGATGTTCAACATCTCGACGGCCGCTACCATCGAACCGATTGAAGGATCAGCCAAGTTAGGAGTAGAAGCGGATTGGACAGTCGGAAAGACCAACAAATACAAAGTGACCGCAGCAGACGGAAGCAGTAAGGTTTGGTCGGTTACCGTCCAGTCATACATTACTGAATAATCATCAAGTTTTCATCAAGATGCCGCCGGTGCATCCATCGGCGACATCTTACCAATAGGTATTAAAAAGTTTGTTTTTTATAATAGCATGTGATTGGGAGGGCGGAAGTCTTGTAAACAACCTTCCGCCCTTTTGTTTATATTTCCCATCAACCCAACGACAGATACTTTTAAATACCCCTTTTTTTACTTATTAAAATGAATATTATGAGAAAAACACTCTTACTATTACTTTGTGCCTGCTTAGGAATTCAATTCACCTATGCGCAAAAAGACCCGAAACTATCACTCGGCCCTGCTAAGTCCGAGTGGTTCAGAAACGCCAAGTTCGGTATGTTCATCCACTGGGGACTGTACTCCGTACTGGAAGGAAGCTATAATGGACGCACCATGCCCGACAAATCCCTGAAAAACGGAAACAGCTGGTATGCCGAATGGATTCAGACACGCATGGAAATCCCAGCAGAAGAGTACCGCAAGATAAAGGACCGTTTCAACCCGACCGGCTACAATGCCGAAGAATGGGTGCTGGAAGCCAAGAACGCCGGTATCCGTTACATCGTCATCACATCGAAGCACCACGACGGATTCGCCTTGTGGGACTCGAAGGCTTCGGACTTCGACATCATGAGCACACCTTACAAGAAAGACCTGCTACAACCGCTGGTGGACGCCTGCAAGAAACACGGCATGAAGTACGGGTTCTACTACTCACACTGGCTGGACTGGGAACACCCCCAAGGAGCCATGCCCAACTGGGTGATGGTGCGCCCAGACAAGGAGTTCCAGCAATACTGGAAGAAGAAAGCCCTGCCTCAGGTAAAAGAACTGCTGACCAAATACGACCCCGACCTCTTGTGGTTCGACACATGGGGAGAGGACTGCCACATCACACCCGAACGGCGAGACGAACTCATCGCACTCATCCGCAAGCACAGCGACAAGTGCCTCATCAACGGACGCATCTGCTACAGCAATCCCGGTGAAAACATCGACTTTCTGGAAATGGACGACAACGCTTATCCCAGCGAAATCATGGACCGTCCGTGGCAGGCTCCCGCCACCATGCAACATTCTTGGGGCTATCATGCACAAGACTTTAACTGGAAATCGGCCGATAAGATGTTGGGCTACTTGGTATATAGCACCTCGCGTGGCGGTAACTATCTGCTCAACGTAGGTCCGAAAGGCGATGGCACATTCCCTGTCCCCACCGTACGCCGCCTACGCGAAATGGGTGCCTGGATGTATGCCAACGGGGAAGCCGTGTATGGTGCAAAGCCCATCCGTCTGGATGCACCCAATGGGGTTTATTTATCACAAAAAACAACCGACGGAAAACACTGGCTATATATATCCATAACCAAACCCATGCCACAAGTCGCACTGCCCGTCAACGGTATCGGAGACTGTTTGGTGTTGGAAAGCGGATGCCCCATCAACTACAAGAATCATGGAGAATCTGTGTACATTAACGTACCCGAAAACCTGTTCACGGACTCTTCCATACAGGTCATCAAGCTTCAAATCAAATAAAGAAAGAAAAAAGCATGAAAAACATAATCAGTGTCTTCGGACTAGCCCTCTTATGTTCCTCTCCTGCGTATGCCCAATACAAAATGGAGCTGGACAAGGTTGCCACTCCCCAACTGAACTACATCAAGATGGGACACCCCGGAGCAAAAGGACAGGAAATCCGTATCAACAACTTATATTGGGAAGAGGCCGGAAAACCTAAATTCCCCGTCATGGGAGAATTCCACTACAACCGGATGGACGAACGCTATTGGCGCGAAAGCCTGATGAAAATGAAGGCGTCAGGCGTCGATATCGTATCGACCTACAACCTGTGGGTGCTCCACGAGGAATTTGAAGGCAGACAGGACTGGAGCGGAAGAAACAACCTGCGCAAGTTCGTGGAACTGTGCAAGGAAGTGGGACTCAAAGTGCATCTGCGCCCCGGTCCGTACTGCAACGCCGAAATCAGAAACGGCGGTTTCCCCGACTGGATTGAATTCAACAAAAACCTGAAGACCCGTACCAATGACCCCTTGTACCTGGAATATGTGAAGTACTGGTACCAAAGCCTGTTCAACCAAGTGAAAGGACTGCTGTACAAGGACGGAGGACCGATCGTAGCCATCCAGTTGGAAAACGAATATGTGACCGAAGGCATGGTAGTGCCCCACCTCACCGCACTGAAGGAAATCGCCGTCGAAGCGGGCTTCGACCTGCCGGTCTATTCCATGACGCACTGGATGATGAGCGATTATCCCAAAGGTGAAATCATCCCCTATGCCGGCTACTACCTGGAAACTCCGTGGATCAGTTTCGGCGACAAGGAGAACCCGACTACCGACCAGGAATTCTTTTCGTACAACCGCGTATCGGACAACATCGGCAACGACTTCATAAAGACCTCCGCCAAGGTGGAATCGCTGGACGCAAGCGCGAACGACTCCCCCTACTTCACCTGTGAAATGGGTCTGGGCGCCCCCAACTACTACATGCGCCGTGCGGTAGTGGAAGAAGAAATGGCGGGCGAGAACATCAACCTGCGCTTAGGATGCGGAGTGAACCTGATGGGATATTATATGTATGTAGGACAGACTGACCCCATAGGCGAACAATACACCACCGCTCGCGCCACTGCCCGCGTGAGCAATGACTACCAGGCTCCGATCCGCGAGTTCGGACAGCTGGGTGTGGTGATGAAGGAGAGCAAGAAGCTGAACTACTTCATGAACGATTTCGGCAGTGAGTTGGTCAGCAAGCGCGCTTTCCTTCCCCTGGCCAACCGCGACCGCAAGAACCTGCAATGGGCGGTCCGCACCGACGGTAAAAGCGGCTATGTGTTCTGCTCGAACATCCTGCACAAGCATCCCCGCAAGGAATACCGCAACGTACAGTTCAACCTGGAACTGGACGGCGAGAAAGTCTGCCTGCCACGCAAGAAGACCACCATCAAGGACCGTTCCTACTTCTTCTGGCCGTTCAACATGGACCTGAAAGGCATCGTCCTGAACTATGCCACCGCACAGCCCATCTGCCATCTCGACGAGAACGGCACCCGCCATTACTTCTTCTTTGAAGATGACGGCATCCCCGCCGAGTTCCGCTTCAAGGCCGAAAACATTGCAGAAGTACAGACCGGCAAAGGACAAGTGAAGAAGTCGAAAGACGCCTGGTTCGTAGATGGGCTGCAGGCCGGCAAGGACTGCCAGATCCGGGTAACCGGCAAGGACGGAGCACGCATCTGCATCACGCTGCTTACCGAGAAAGAGTCCGATTACATCTGGAAAGGCGAAGTAAACGGAAAGAAATTCGTTGGTTTGAGCGAATCCTTCCTGTTTTTCGACAAACAAGAAGCGTTCCTGGCTTCGGAGAACCCGACCCAAACGTTCGAACTATTCACCGGAGGCAAGTTCGTGACACAGACCTACCAATCTCCCGCTATCCGGCGCGAAGCCAAGGCTGTAGCCGTAGCTCCGATGAACGAAGCACAATGTATCCGTCCGGCCAAAGGACAATGGGTGAAACGTACTTTCGACGCCCGCAACCTGGCGGCCATCGAACGTGCCTACCTGCGCATGCAGGCCGCTCCGGAAACGAAAGCTTTCATCAACGGAAAGGAAATCACGACTACCGACTATCAGGGGTACCGGTATGCCGATGTGACAAAGGTCTGCACCGACGAAATGAACGAGATCAGTTTCCAGACAGCAGGTACGTCCAAAGACGTGACCGCCGAAGTGGAAGTCATGCTGGCCAACGGTACCCGCTGGCTGTGGAGTACCGATGCACTGTGGCGTTGTGAAGACGGACGCACCCCCATCGAAGTCCAAGTGGCAAACGCCAAGCCCTCTGCCTACGACGAACGCGAGCACCTGGCGGTATTCCAGGTAGCACTGCCCACCGACATGTGCCCCGAAAAGGCTACCCGCATCTACATCAATGCGACAGGTGACGTGGCGAATGCCTACGTGGGACAAGACCTCATCCACGACGTGTTCATCAACGGAGACGAGTGGGTAATCGGCCTGAACCGATACACCCGACAGATTGAGGGACACCCCACGCTGACCCTGCGTATTGACGGACTAAAATCGGCCGACATCAATATGTATCTCGAAAAAGACCTGATCCGCCGTACCGACTGTGTACAACCCGTGATGCGCAGCATCCGCATGGAACAGGAATATGTATCACTGTTAAAGCTGTAAATACAATATGAAGAAAAAACTACTGACCTGTCTGCTTTGTCTGTTCGCCTACATGACGAACGGACAGACATTCGATGCCAAGTCGTTCTACAAAATCTACAACGACCGGGGCGAAGTGATGGACAACGGCGACTCCATGGACAACTCGGCCAACATCATTCTAGGTCGCGAAGCCAAAGGAACAGCCGGACAACTGTTCCGGATTATCCGTACCGAGGACGGATTCATCCACTTCGGGCTGCCTGCCTACGAAAAAGCGATGGACTATACGGGTGACGCCAAGGCCGATGTGCTCGTCATCCAGTGGGACGGCTGGGACGCCAACATCCACCAGCAATGGACACTTGTTCCCGCCGGCGGCAAGGACATCTATTTCATCTCGCCGCGCAAGCATACCGACCTGGCACTGAGCTACCGCAAGGACGGCAAGGTGCAGCTAGTACGCAAGAACGAGACGGACGCCACACAAAAGTGGAGCATCCGCAAGACCAACGAGCCCCTGCCCAAAAGCGTGAACGCCGTGGGTGACGAGAACTGGGAAAACGAACAGATATTCGCCATCAATAAGGAAGACGGACGCAATACGTTCCATCCTTTCCTGTCGAGCGAAAGCCTGAATGCCGACCCTACCCTGCACGAACCATGGGAGTTTCCCCGTGCGGACAACTTCATGCTGCTGAGCGGCATGTGGAAGTTCAACTGGGTGGACTGTCCCGAGAAGCGTCCTGCCGACTTCTATAAAGAAGGATTCGACGCCCGCAACTGGAAAGAAATACCCGTTCCTTCCTCTTGGGAAATGCTGGGCTACGGTACACCTATTTATACTAACGTGACCTATCCGCACAAGAATAAACCACCTTTTATTCTCCCTGTAGAAGGATGGACCATCGAAAAGGAAAAAAACCCCGTAGGCTCTTACCTACGTACTTTCCATATTCATAAAGAGTGGATGGACAAGGAAGTATTCCTGCATTTCGACGGTTGTTACAGTGCCATCTATATTTGGATAAACGGCAAGGAGGTGGGTTACTCGCAAGGTGCCAACAACGATGCGGAATTCAACGTGACCCGTTATCTGCGCCCTGGAAAAAACACCTTGGCCTGCGAGGTATATCGCTGGAGCGATGGCTCTTACCTGGAAGACCAAGATATGTTCCGCTTGAGTGGCATTCACCGTAATGTATATATGTATGCCACCCAAAAAGTACGCGTACGCGATTTCCATATCACCGACCACCTGAGCGATGACCTGAAGAGTGCTTCCTTTGAAGTGACTTCCGAATTAAAAGCTTACGGCAAGAACTTCAGCAACCTGAAGCTAGAGATACAGGTACTCGACCCCCAAAACCGCGAAGTAGTCCTACAGGAAACAAAAGTCGCTTCGGTACGCCGTTCAAAGCCCCAGACTGTCCGTATCAGCGGAAACATTCCCGCTAACGTCGCTCTATGGACTGCCGAAACTCCCAATCTATATACTTTTATCGTCACTCTGAAAAATGCCAAAGGGCAAGTCATCGAAACTTCGGCCAACAAGTACGGTTTCCGTCGTATCGAACAGAAGAATAATAAAGTCTATATCAATAATGAGCTGGTTTTATTCAAAGGTGTGAACCGCCACGATACACATCCGGTACTAGGAAAAGCCATTCCTGTAACTTCCATGAAACGCGATATCGAATTGATGAAATTAAACAATGTAAACACCGTCCGTACTTCTCATTATCCGAATGACGCCCGTATGTATGCCCTGTACGATGCTTACGGCCTCTATGTGATGGACGAAGCCGATGTGGAATGTCACGGCAACAACTCCATTGCCGGAAAAGAGGACTGGGCACCTGCCATGGTAGACAGAATGGTGCGTATGGTGGAACGCGACAAGAACCACCCGTCCGTCATCTTCTGGTCGCTAGGCAACGAATGCGGCGGCGGCAAGAATTTCGATGCCATGTACCAGGCCGCCAAGGAACTAGACCCCACGCGCATGATCCATTACGAAGCCAAGAACAACCTGGCGGACATGGACTCGCAGATGTATCCTTCGGTAGAGAACATGATTGCCTTCGACAAACTCGACCGCAAAAAGCCTTACTTCCTGTGCGAGTATGCCCACGCCATGGGTAACGCCATCGGCAACCTGCCCGAATACTGGGACTATATAGAGAACCACTCTACACGTACTATCGGCGGCTGTATCTGGGACTGGGTGGACCAGGGACTGGTCATGCACGGACGTCCGCAAAACGAGTACTACTATGGCAGCGACTTCGGTGACAAGCCCAACTCCAACGACTTCTGCTGTAACGGTGTGGTGACCCCCGATCGTCACGAAACGCCGAAACTGATGGAAGTGAAGAAGGTTTACCAGTACATCGAAGTCAAGGCGACGGACAATGCCCACCGCATCCGCATCAAGAACAAGTATGACTTCCTGCCGCTCGACGCTTTCTACATGGACTGGGAACTGCTGAAAAACGGTATCCGCATGGAACAGGGCATTATGAACCTGCCCGCCGCAGATGCCGGACAAAGCGTGGAAGTGGAGGTTCCTTTCACCGCAGCACTGAACGATGATGCCGAATATGCACTGAGCGTGTATTTCAAGAAGAAAGCCCCCGAAGCATGGGTGCCCGCAGGCCATTTCTTCGCCAGCGAACAACTGATGGTAAAGGAAGGACAGGCCACACGGACAGCCCCCGTCCTTGCCGGACAAACCGTAACCATGGACGAACAAGGCAACGAACTGACCTTCCGTGCCGAAAACCTTACCGTGACTTTCGACAAAAGCAAGGGTGAAATCGTATCACTGGTACTGGGTGGGCGCGAAATGCTCCACAACCGCCAGGGATTCACTTTCAACTGGTATCGCTCGCTAAACAATGATGGACGCAAGTGGATGGACACTTCGGTTACCCTGAATGACTGCCAAGTGGAACAGGCAGACGGCAACTACATCATCACCGTCAACAGCACCGCTACGATAAAGACCGAGAAAGGCGACAGATATCCTTACACCGTGGTTTACACCCTCATGCCTAACGGCGTGCTGGACATCAACGCCCGATTCACCCTGAACGAAGACGCCTACAAACTGCCTCGTCTGGGACTGACGGCAGCCCTGTCACCGCGCATCGAGGACGTGTCCTACTACGGCCGTGGTCCTTGGGAAAACTATGCCGACCGCAAGGCTTCAGCCTTCTTAGGCGTGTACCACACCACCGTAACCGGCATGGAAGAAGAATATGTCCGTTCGCAGAGCATGGGCAACCGTGAAGACGTGCGTTGGGTGAAACTAACGGACAAAGGTGGAGAAGGCATTCTGCTTCAGGCCGACAAACCTTTCAATTTCTCGGCACTGCATTTCGGCGACCGCCAGTTGTGGAACGATATGCGCCACGGACACGAACGCGATGCACAACGTCTGAAGGAAACTATCTTGTGCATTGATGCCGTACAGCGCGGTCTGGGTAACCAAAGCTGCGGTCCGGCTCCGATGGAGAAATATGAGATGAAAACCGGTACGTATGACTGCCACTTCCGCATCAGTGCGCAAGACGCAGCCCAAAACTGACCAATCCGGTTATTTATAAAAATAAAAGCAGAATCATGAAACATAGATTATTAGTATGTACAGCTTTGTGCATGGCCACCGGTCTGGCACAAGCGCAATATAAAATGGATCTTTCCGATGTCACCTATCCTAAGATAGAATACCTGAAAATGGGGAACGTAGGTCCTGTCGGTCAGGAAATCCGCATCAACAACCTTTACTTGGACAAAGGTGGGATTCCCCAACTGCCTGTCATGGGCGAGTTCCACTATGCCCGCATGAACCCCGAGTTCTGGAAAGACGCCCTGCTCAAAGCGAAGGCTTCGGGCGTGAACATCGTATCGACTTATTGTCTTTGGGCATTGCACGAAGAGAGCGAAGGCGAACTTTCATGGAAAGGGCACCTCGACCTGCACCGTTTCATCACCCTTTGCAAAGAAATCGGATTGAAAGTCCACTTGCGTTTCGGTCCTTATTGCAATGCCGAGATTGTAAACGGAGGATTACCGATGTGGCTGGTGAACAACAAACAAGTCAAGAAACGCTCGAACGACCCGCTCTACCTGGCATACGTACGCCGTTGGTACGAGGCGGTTTACCGACAAGTGGAAGGATTGTTCCACAAAGATGGCGGTCCCATCATGGGCTTGCAACTCGAAAACGAATACGTGACCCGCGGCCAGATTATCCCGCACCTCACCACCCTGAAACGCATGGCACAGGAAATAGGCTTCGATGTACCTTTGTATTCGATGACCCACTGGATGGACAGCGAATACCCGAAAGGCGAAATCGTACCTTATGCCGGCTTCTATATCGAGGCACCTTGGACAACCAGCGGCAAGCAGGAAATGCCTACTTCCAACTTCGAGTTCTTCACCTACAACCGTCTGTCGGACAATATCGGTACCGACATCATCAAGATTGAAGGCGAAGTACAGTCCCTCAGCGGCGAGAACAACGACTCTCCCTTCTTCACCTGTGAAGTAGGTGTGGGCAGTACGACTTTCTATCCCCGCCGTGCCATCATCCCTGAAGAAATGGCCGGTGAAACCATCAACCTCCGCCTGGGATGCGGTGCCAACCTGATGGGATATTATATGTATGTAGGCGGAACCAACCCGGTGGGCCAGCTGCGCACCTTCGAGTCGTCGGGTCCTCGCGTAAGCTATGACTATCAGGCTCCCGTGCGCGAAAGCGGTACACCAGGAAATGTAATGCCCGAAACCAAGAAATACAACTATTTCATGAACGACTTCGGCACCGCCCTCGCCCCCACCGTGGCTTACCTGCCCAACAGCAACAACGACCGCGACAATCTTCAATGGGCCATCCGTTCCAAGGACGATGCCGGGTATCTGTTCTGCTCGAACATCCTTTACCGTCACGAACGCCAGGACTTCAAGCGCGTGCAGTTCACCCTCAAGCTGAAGAATGAAACACTGCGCATCCCCAGCAAGAAGGTGACGGTGAAAGGCGGTACGTATTTCCTGTGGCCGTTCAACCAACACATGGGTGAAATCTTGTTGAAATATGCTACCGTCCAGCCCATTTGTTCACTAAATGAAGGCAAGAATCAGACGTTCTTTTTCTTTGAGGATGACCAAATCGGCGGCGAGTTCCTGCTCCAAGGTGACAACATCAAGGAAGTGACCGTCAACCGGGCCGTTTGCCAGCGGAAGAAAAACGGTTACTTCATCGACCAGCTCCAGGCCGGCAAGGATTGTGTCATCACCATCACCAAAAACGATGGAACGAAAGTCCGTTTTGTGGTTTTGACCGAAGAACAGTCGGATATGCTGTGGAAGGGCAAGACAAAGAACCGGGAATTTGTAGCATTGACTTCCTCATCCCTAATCTATGACGACCAGCACATCACCCTGATTGACGATGCTCCCCAAACCAGCATCGACCTGTATGACAACGGTACTTTCCAGACCCGAAACTTCAAGGGTGATACCCGCCGGCTGAATGCAAACCTCCGTGCGTTGCGTCCTATGGAACACAGCCGTTTCATCGCTCCGGCCGAAGGAGGCAGTGTGACCCGTACTTTCCAGCTCCAACGCTTTGCCGAAGTACAGAAAGCCTTTGTACGTATGAGCGCTCCCCAAGGCACGGCCTTCAGCCTCAATGGACAGACGGTACAGATGCAGGATTTAGTTGGCTACCAGCGTGCAGATGTAACTAAGCTTTTGCGCAAGGGAGAAGCCAACGCACTGACCTTGACAGGCATGGACGCACAGAATGCAGCCGTGGCCGAAGTGGAAATTCTCATGACCAACGGCGAACGCATCCTGTGGAACACTGATGCCACCTGGACTTCCGCCCAAGGCAAAGTGCCTGCCGTAGTGAAAGAAGGAACCTTGCCCAAAGCCTTCGCTCCCGAAGAACATCTGGCAGTCTATGAGTTGAACGCACCCGCACCCGTACGTGGTGAAGAAGAGACCCGTATGTATATACGCTACAAGGGTGATGTGGCCAATGCCTACATCAACGGCCAACTGGTAGCCGATAATTTCTATGACGGAGCCGACTGGATTGTCAGCCTGAGCCGTCAGAAGTCCACCATTGACGCTAACCCCATGGTCATCCGCATTGACGGTCTGAAGAGTGCCGACGCTCCCATCTACTTCGAAAAGCACATCGACCCCTCACTCTGTGTGCAGCCGGAACTCAATGAAGTGGAAGTAAAACAGGAATATCGTTTTACCTTTTAATCATATTAATTCTTACTCATAATGAAACGACTCAAAAAAATTTCAATCGCTTTGCTTTCGGCAACCGTCCTTTCGGCTACCGCCCAGCAAAGTACATACACCTATTCCGTACCCGACAAGCCTTGGGGCGAAGGAATGGGTAACCACCGTGCCGTCATAGAGGTAAAGAGCCCCGCCGAAGCAGTGGAACTCCGTCTGGACTGGCGACGTGGCGACGACGCTTCGAACCAAAAGCGATTCCTGATTATCAACGCACAAACCGGTGACACAATCCCCAACGTGCAGAAACTTCAAGTAAACAATGAAAGCTGCGACATCGTATTTGGTCCCGTAAGCAAGGCAGGCACCTATTATTTCTACTACTTGCCTTACCGGGTACAACCCGGACAAGGTAGCTACTGGTACGGCTATCTGAACGATGTACCCGCCGACTCGGTATGGGCATCCACAACAGCCAAGGCGACAGACTACCCGCGTGCCGAGGTGAAACGCATCGAATCGCGCACGGCCTTCGACAGTTTCTACCCCATGGAAGTCATCGCCACGGCCGACGAGGTAAACGCATACGTCCGCAGCCACAAACAGACCTGGTTTGTTTTTCCCGAAGACCGAAAAAACCCCATCCGCATGCGCCGACACCTACCCTTGCAGTGGATGAAGGCCGTACCGGGAAACACCTTTGCAGGAACAGCGGCCCCCAACGAGTACTATGCGTTCCAATTAGGCGTGTGGAGTCCGTCCATCGCGCTGGACAACGTGCGCTATGAAGCATCAGAATTTACGAATGGCACCACCGTACTGGGCAAGGACCGCATCACCTGCTTCAACACCGAAGGCATCAATCCGGCCGGCAAGCCTTTCACTAAGAAAGTAAACGTGGCCAAGGGACAGGTACAACCCCTGTGGTTCGGGCTGGACATTCCCGAGGACACCCCTGCCGGTACCTACAAGGGAACCATCACTGTAAAGGCCGACCACCAAGTAGATCAGCGCATCCCGGTAGCCATCACCGTGAAAGGTGCCCCCATCGCCGAACGAGGTGACAACGAGCCGTGGCGCCACAGCCGACTGCGCTGGCTGAACTCCACATTGGGTATGGCGGATACCCCTGTCCTGCCCTATACCCCGATGGAAAGCAAGGGGGATGCAATGAGCTGCCTGGGACGTGACGTGACCTTGAGTCAAACATCCGCCCTGCCCCAACAGATTAACTCCTGGGGCACCGACCTACTGAACAATCCCATCGCCTTCATCGTGGAAACCGAAGAGGGCATCCGGCACTACGAGGCAAAACCTGTGACCGCCGAACAGACGGCCGGCCACCACACCTGGACCTGGAAGGCCGGAGATGCAGCCCTGGAACTGACCTGTACCGGACGCATGGAGTTCGACGGATGGATGAAATACACCTATACACTGACTCCCCAAAGCGACCTGAAGGTGAAGGACGTACGCCTTGAACTTCCCGTGAAATCCGAAGTGGCCTCCTATTTCCTCGGTGCCGGACTGCCGGGACAGAATACTCCCGCTGCCTACGAAGGCAAATGGGACACCCCCGAAATGACGGTCAACGACCACGGCGTGTCCATCCCCGTGAACAAGCAGGCCAACTGGCTGTGGCCTTTCGACAGTTTCTGGATGGGAAATACCAAGGCCGGAATCCACTGCGAACTGCGGGGTTCTACCTATAGTGGCCCGCTGTTGAGTGCCTACCGTCCCGCCTATCCGACTAGCTGGCACAACGGCGGCAAGGGTGGTTTCCGTCTCAAGAAAGAAGGTGCCACAACCCGCATGACCATATATAGCGGTGCGCGTACACTTAAAGCAAACGCTCCCATGGACTTCGAATTCGCCTTCATCGTCACTCCCGTGAAACCTCTCAACCTGAAGAGCCAGTTCACCGACCGCTACTACCACAACGGTGCGAAACCCACACCAACCGATGACGACGTGAAGGCAGGCGTGAAAATGATCAACATACATCATGCCAACGAGTATAACCCTTACATCAACTATCCTTTCCTGAGCGGTGATAAACTGGTACCTTTCATCAAGGAATGGCACAAGAGGGGATGCAAGGTGAAACTCTACTACACTTTGCGCGAACTGACCAATGTAGTGACCGAAATCTGGGCCATCCGCAGCTTGGGCGACGAGATTCTGCGTGATGGACGCGGAGGCGGCTATTCCTGGCTGCGCGAACACCTGATGACCGGATACACCCCCCAATGGTACCAGCATTTCGACGATGAAACGATGGTAACGTCCGCCGATGCAGCCATCCTCACTTCGGAAAGTGACTCGCGCTGGTACAACTACTATATCGAAGGCCTCCGCTGGATGGTGCGCCACTATGACATCGACGGACTATACCTTGACGACGTATCGTTCGGCCGTGACATCCTGCAACGGATGCGCCGTGCCATGGAAGAAGTGAAACCCGGATGCATCATCGACCTACACTCGAACACCGGATTCTCGCGCGGACCTGCCAACCAATATGCCGAGTTCTTCCCCTACATCGACAAGACCTGGTTCGGCGAAAGCTTCCTATACGACCGCATGACACCCGCCAACTGGCTCGTAGAGTCGAGCGGCATCCCTTTCGGACTGATGGGCGACATGCTGCACCGCGGCGGCAACAAATGGCTGGGAATGCAGTACGGCATGACTGTTCGCCATCCCTGGCTCACCGAAGGAGTGGTGTGCGACCCGCGTGTGGTATGGAAGGAATGGGACAAGTTCGGTATCGCCAAAGCCAAGATGACCGGCTTCTGGGAAGACAACGTGCCCGTGACGGCTGATGACGAAGCGGTGAAAGTCACCGTCTATCAGCGTGGCAAAAAGTTCCTCCTCTCCATAGGCAATTACTCGGACGAAGTAAAGCGCGTACACCTGAACATCGACTGGAAGAAGCTGGGCATACGCCCGCACAAGGCACGATTCACCATACCCGCCATCGATACCTTCCAGCCTGCTCTGAAACTGTCCGAAGGCGATGAACTGAGCATCGACCCCCGCAAGGGATGGCTCATCTACGTTGAATAATAGTCAACCAGACCGCTGTTTGATTTTTTATTGACTTTTTCATCCTGAACCTTAGTGACGGAAGAATATCCCTGCACTAAGGTTCTTTTTATAAATCCTAATAAAGAATATAGACAATGTACAAATTCTATCTGAAATCCGTAACCCTATGTGCCTTTCTGGCAATGGCCTTCCCAACGAATGCCCAAGAAGGCAAGTTGCCTACCGATGAAGAAACCTCCTGGGAACACGCACCCAGGGATTACCAGATTCCCCAAGGCCTAGTGCGCGGCGCTTCCTTCATTGACCGCATCCTGCCTATGCCCGACCCCACAGGCGGCCTCCGCAGCGATGTATGGGGAGGACCGAACGTGAAACCCCGTAATGTGGAAAACGGTATCGAACATCCGGACTGGTCGTTCTGGTGCCGTGGCGTACGCCGCATGGACGACGGAAAATACCACCTTTTCGGTGCCCGCTGGCCCGAAGACAAAGGATTTGACTACTGGCCGCAGTCGCGGGTGTATCATGCCGTGTCCGACCATCCTTGCGGTCCGTTCAAAGTAGTGGACGAAGACATCGCGCACGGACATAATGTCACCATCTACCGCGCCAAAGACGGCAGGTACGTCATCGGTGCCATCTACAAGAACTACATTGCCGACAGCTATAACGGCCCGTGGTCTCCCATCAAGATCGAGTTCGATTTCCGCGGAGGCTCCTGCCCCGACGACAGCAACAACACGTATGCCGAACGGCCGGACGGCAGTGTGCTGATGATCAACCAGCCCGGACGTGTGTGGATAAGCGAAGACGGCGTGAAACCTTTCCGCAAAGTGACGGACAGCCACGGTATCCATCCCTGTACGTTAGGCATATTCGAAGATCCCATCGTATGGAGAGACGAGGTGCAGTACAATGCCATCTACAACGACTGGTATGGACGGACCGCCTATTACATGCGTTCGAAAGACGGTGTGAACTGGGTATGGGACCAAGGTATAGCCTACGATGTCAATGTGGCACGCCATTCCGACGGAACCATAGAACGGTGGTATAAATTCGAACGTCCCAGCATCCTACAAGACGAATACGGCCGGGCCACCCATCTCTATTTTGCCGCCATCGACAGCCGCAAAGACCTGGACCTGCCCAACGACAACCACAATACCAAAAACATCGCCCTGCCATTAGTGGTGCAACGCAGGCTGGAACTGACAGACCATACTCCGCTGGCCGGAAAGACCACTGTCAAGGTAAGAATCAAGGCCGAACCCGGATTTGACCCTTTGAAGGAAGTAGAGGTCAAATCCCTTCATTTCGGTGCCCCTTCGGCAGTTGACTTCGGAAAAGGACTGGTTGCTGTCCGCCGCGAAGCCGACGGCAACGACCTGATTGTCACCTTCAGCGGAAAGTCCGCCGGATTTACCGAGAAAGACTTTGTAGGAAAACTTTTGGGCAATGATACCAAAGATAACTTCGTCTTTGGTTTCGTCCGTCTGCCGGGAGTTGATTTCGATGAGCCTATCCTCAATGCCAACCGTCCCATGCTCACAGGCAGCCAAGCCCGGTTCGTGATCGAGAATTTCGGCACCCATACTTCCGATTCCGTGGAAATCACTTGCGAATCAACCTTGAACGAGCAACATGCCAAACACACCTCGCTAAAGATGGCACCGATTCCCGCCTACGGAAACACTTCGGTCGAGATACCTCTGAATAGCGATGCTATCCAAGCGGGCAATGCATGTGAATACATCGTGACAATGTCAGGTGGAGGAGTTCCTTTCGTTCATAGCGAAACGATAATACGCCCTACAGCGTCATTGGCCCCGACAGCTCCGCTTGCCCTTCCTACCGGCGATTCTCGTACACAGCAGCCTTTAGTGATGGCTACCGGCAAAACCTTTGAAAAAGGCTTTGCGCTCCGATCGCCCGATACCGTAACCTGGTTACTCGATGGTTCGTACAATGAGCTGGAACTCTATTTGGGAGCCGCCAAGGCATCGTTAGGAGGCAGTGTCGTGGAGATTTGGACTGATGGAAAACTCGTCAATTCAACGCCTTTACTACGTCCGAAGTCCATTTATCAGGAAGATCACCATTTGACCATCCCCTTAAAAGGGATTCGCATCCTACGCATCGCATGCAACCGCTTCTTTGTGAACGATGTGGCAGATGTGGCATCCGGGCATGTGATTGTGGGCAAGCCAGTGCTAAAAAAACAACTAAAGTAGAAAGGGAAAGAATGACAGAACAACAAAACCAACTTTTGCAATCGGATCAGTCCGATGACTCCAAACGTCTAGAGTCATTGGACATTCTGCGAGGATTCGACTTGTTCCTCCTGGTAGGGTTTCAACCCGTACTTATGGCCTTCGGTCAAGTGGCACAATGGGAATGGCTCACTCCCCTGCTACATCAGTTCGACCACGAGATGTGGGAGGGCTTCCGTTTTTGGGACCTGATTATGCCCTTATTCCTCTTCATGGCAGGCATGTCGATGCCTTTCTCTCTGTCGAAATACAAGCAAGCTTCCCGACGGAGTGCCCTGTACCGACGGATAGTAAAGCGTGTCATCGTACTCTTTATTCTAGGAATGGTGGTGCAGGGAAACCTGTTGACACTGGATGCCAGTCAACTGAAGATCTACACCAATACATTGCAAGCCATCGCCGCCGGATACCTGATTGCTTTTCTAGTGCTGACCTACATACCCAGTCGCAGACAGATAGCGGCAACAGTGCTCCTACTACTAATCTATATGATCCCTTTCCTGCTGACCGGTGATTATAGTATGGAAGGCAACTTTGCAGCACGCATAGACAAGGCCGTGCTGGGACGGTTTCAAGGCGACCCCTCCTACACATGGATATGGAGCAGTCTGACCTTCGGAGTGACGGTGTTGCTGGGTGCCTTCTGTGGGCAGATGATCCGCACCGGACATTCCACTCCTCTTTCCACCGTTCACCGCATCATATCTGTGGGAGTGGGACTCGTGCTACTGAGCTTGCTGGTAGATAGTTTCCACCCTATCATCAAACGGATATGGAGCGGCAGTATGACCCTTCTTGCAGGAGGCTATTGTTTTCTTTTAGCCGGTCTGTTCTATTATTGGATAGACGTAAAAGGACACGGCAACGGCCTGCGCTGGCTGAAAGTATATGGCATGAATTCCATTGCAGCCTATCTTTTAGGCGAAGTCGTCAATTTCCGATGCATCGCCCATTCTGTGTCATACGGTTTGCAAACCACTTCGGTGATTTCTATTCCGTCTGGCTCACCGCAATGAACTTCCTCATTCTGTATGTCATTCTGTGTGCCATGAGTCGTTTGAATATCTATTTGAAAATTTAATTGTATCTTTTAAAAAAAGCATGAAACAATTCCTATTGACAAGTCTTATTGCTCTATGCATAAGCCTCCCGGATGTATGTGCCCAACACTTTATCCATGTGTCTCCGTCTGCTGGAAAGGATGCAGACATGACTTTAAAATTGCAACACGCCATTGACGAAGCCGCTTCTTACAAAGGAATAAAACCGGTGGTTATCCGTTTGCAGCAGGGAGATTATCACCTGTACAGGCAGAGTGCCACCGCCAAACGTTATCCGGTGTCAAACACCACTTCGGAAACCGAAAATCCGGACCCGGTGAAACACATCGGACTTTGGATGAAAGACTTGAAGAATGTGACGTTCGACGGAAACGGTGCCAGACTGATCACTCATGGTGAGATGACCACCTTCTTCATGGACCGGTGCGAACGCATCACGCTGAAAGACTTCACCATAACAGCAGACGACCCCACCGTGCCCGAACTCACCATAGTAGAGAAAGGAGAACGCCATCTCACCGTCCGCATTCATCCGCAAAGCCGTTATGAAATAAAAGCAGGCCGGTTTGCTTTCGTAGGCGACAGCTGGCGGCTGGACGGAGGAATCGCCCAAGCATACAACCCGCAAACGGATGCGACCTGGCGGACAGAATCCCCTTTGACCGGACTGAGAAGGGCGGTGGAACTGGAACCGGGACTGCTTCGCTTTGCCTATGACCATGAACCTGTGGGACGTGCCGGACTAGTTTATCAGATGCGCGACGGCATCCGAGATGAAGTATGCGGCTGCATCCAGTATAGCCGGAACATTACACTAGAAAGAATTCATTTTGCTTTTCTGGGTAATTTCGGTCTCGTAGGACAGATGTCCGAGAATCTGACCTACAGACAACTGATTTTTGAACCGGAGTCTGGAAGCGGACGCACGTGCGCCGGTTTTGCCGACTTTGTACAGATGTCCGGGTGCAAAGGCAGGGTATTGATTGAAGATTCCCGCTTCTCGGGAGCGCATGACGACCCTATCAACATACATGGCACCCACTTGAAAGTGACCAAGTTCCCGGCATCCAACCAAATGGTGCTGAAATATATGCACCATCAGACTTACGGCTTCCAGTCCTTCCTTCCGGGAAATGAAATCGAATTCATCCACCCCAATACTTTGTTGCCGCTAGCTTCTGCTAAAGTAAAAAAAGCGGTAATGAAGAACGACCGCGAGATAATCGTCACCCTGACACGGGACGTGCCGCAGCATCTCAAGAGTATGCAAGACCTAGTCGTAGAGAATGTCACTTATACTCCCGAAGTCATTGTACGAAACAATTTCTTCTCCCGCATTCCCTCTCGGGGACTTTTAGTTACCACACGACGTAAAGTACTGATAGAAAACAACACTTTCTTCCGAATGCAGATGAGCGGCATCTTGATAGCAGACGATGCACGCAGTTGGTTCGAGTCGGGTATGGTGCACGATGTGACCATCCGAAACAATCGGTTCATCGAATGCGGTACGCCCGTCATCTTCATCGCCCCCGAGAACAATCGTCATGAAGGCTATGTACATCGCAACATCCGCATCGTCAACAACCGCTTCCTGCTAAAAGGGACTGATGCCATCCATGCCAAATCAGTGAATGGGCTGCACATCACCAACAACCTATTTCTTACTTCCGGTGAAGAAAGTATCGAAAAGCTGGTCACAACACAGGAATGCAACGATACCACGCTAAGAGGAAATATCGTTCAAGATGTTGTACGTTAAGCAATTAAAAGGAGGTGTGCATTCTATGTTTTTACTTGCCTAAAAACATAAAATACACACCTCCTCAAACTAATTTCAAGCCAGCTTACTCATAAACTTCTCCCTATCGACAATATAGCGCACATGTGTACCCTCGCCAATCACCCCTTTACTGTCCTTGGCCTGCACTTCGAAAGTAAGCTTTCTGCCTTCCACTTCCTTCAATACAGCAGTTGCCGAAACCGTATCTCCCATGGCCGAAGGTTTGATATGAGTCGTATTCATCATCGCACCTACAGTAGTGGCACCTTCAGGCAATTCTCCTACTACGGCATTCATTGCCGCATTTTCCATCAATGCCACCATAGCCGGTGTAGCAAAAACCTCTAAATCTCCGCTGCCCATTGTGGCAGCTATGTTGTCTTCCGACACTGTAACGGTCGAAGTATAAGTCAATCCTGTTTCCATACGTTCTATTCTCATTATATTTAAATACAAAGGTATTCATTTTTCTTCTATCAACCGGCTATGTTACTCAACCAATTTATTTCTGCTATCGCAAGGAAGTTTGAATTCAACCGGTACTTGCCCTTTTTCATTTTCATCTCTCATATGCCTCATCATTTCCCCTTATCCCTGATGAATAAAGGATTTCGGGTATGAGAGATACGAATGAGAGATACCTAAAAAGGTGAGAGCATTGCTCTCACCTTTTTCAAAATATGTCATTTTTTGTACGTTCCACCACTCTATAAAACACACCATCCCTAGTACGATGACTCAGAATCCCCAACTTGCTCAAGAAACGTCCGAACATATTCATCTTTCCGACCGGCAACTTGATACCGCTCTTTTTCTGCAAACATTGGAAAATCTCCACTGCCAGCATCCATTCTCCTTCCGACTCATCCTCCGCAGCGCGGAAATACTGATGATACAACTGCTCCTGAATAGGTTCCTGCTGAAATTCACGATTACTTTCCGTCTGCCGCATACCCTCTTCGCGCGTAAACCAATAACGCTCCCCATTATCCAATGCAGTTACCGCCTGAGCATAAAGTTGCTGATAATCTATCGGTTGCGAATTATCTATTTCCGAAACATGCACACAGATAAAACGACGGCTGCCGCTAGGGTCATTCAACAAATCTTCGTGATTGCTGGTGGCAATGAACGAAGCATAGCGACGCACTTTCTCTATATAAGCACTGTTGGGACGGCGCACATTGACCGAAGGCTTCTGCAACAAATGCTTCAGGAAGCCTTGATGACGGACACTGATTTGATCGAACTCATCCAGATTAATCAGCGCAAAACGATTCAGATAGAGCATGGCATGGCGCTTTTCGCTGAAATCCAAATCATCCGTATAATAAAGATGTAGCTCCGGAGGAAGAATCTCTGTGCAAAAAGTAGATTTATCAATGCCTTGCGGACCCACCAGCAATGGTGAAGTACTGTTGGCGTGCTTCGTGTCGCGTTCCTGCCAATACGCCACCATTCCCAAAAACCATCGATAAAATAAGTCCTGCCAATGCAGATTGTCACATTTCACACGTCCTGCCAAATCACGGATATAATCATGTCCATCCCAACGAGGAAGCTTCTGCAAAAAATCATCTATCGGCGAAAAATCCTTCACTCTATCGGAGTTGATATAACGGCGCACATCCCTGTCCCACAACTGCAAGCCTTCAAGCTGGGCGTTCAGTGCTATACTGTTATAAACTAAATCGGTAACGGGTCTGAACTGAAAACAGAACGTTCCCTGTTCACGATGTTCCACTACTCCCGTCATCACATTTCGCCGAAACTCATAACGACGGTTCATAAACTCATTCACTTTCAACGCCTGCAATTGTTCGGGCTTACACAATGCCTTTTCATTGAATCCTTTCTTCACCTGATACGTATGGTGCAAAGTCTCCCTTATCTCAACTTCCGACAAGATGGTATCCCAATACAGCATCGTCCACTTCACGGCATCTTCTTCGGAAATGCCGGCACAGAAACAGCCTTCTCCCAGCAGATGAAGCAACGGTTTGAAATCCAATTTTAAATCAATGTTTCCATACTTCTCTATCGCACGGCCCAAAGCGAGCTCAAACTGGACAGAAACGTAACGTTGCTTCTCGTACCAAGATTTTCCGACACTCTCCACAGGTGTCAATTTATGAAAATTCTCTTGAAATCCCGTTTCCACAGGCATTTGCGTAGGTTGTTCAAGATGAATGGCAAGCGCCTGAGAGTTATGATAGACTTCAGGGTCATAACTCAGACGGCAACTTTGGGTGAGATGAGGTTCCTTCAGTTCGATGGGATAAGACAATCTAGGTTCGTAAGTCTTAACAGCATGACGAAAAGCATGCGCATGAAACAACGCCGCTTCCGTTTCCGTTTGCGGCAAGGTTCCGTCAGGACGGGTGTAAGGAACTACAAATTTCACACTTCGCCCGCTTGCCCCCACAAAAGCCCACAACGTTTGAGGATAGGCAGCTATTTGAGCACGCAGTTCACGTGCCTCTTCCAATCCTTTCAAATGTTTGATTTCCAGCAAGACACAACCGGTATACTCTTTTAGGAGCAACCGTTCTCCATCCATTTTGAATATTCCTGCAAAGATTAGCCGAGGAATTCGCTGTATAAATTTATAAGACCTATCGGGCATTGCCGACTGTAATTTTTCACGAACTTTCTCAATTAGTGTTTGTGTATTACCGGCCGTAAGAAGAGAGAGTACACTTTCGTCATCCAATTTCCGATGTGTAGTTTTACTTCCTCTACATCCTAATTTTGTTATCTTCATCCATTATTTTATTAGTCACTGTAAAAGTAATGCTTTTCTTCCACAAAAACAAATATACGCCCGCTTATCATTAAAATAATATTACTTTTCTTCTATTTGTTTTTCCGATAGTTTTTGATTACCTTTATACACTTTAAACTTAGAATAAAAACAAGATGAAAACAAAAGAATTTGATTACAATTCAGTTCCCCAAGGCTTCGCCCATTGCCTGAATGAGCAGTGTCCGCAATCCGCTGACTGCCTGCGCCGTAAAGCGGCTCTTCATATCCCGGCAGACTGCCAGTTTATCAAAATAGTGAATCCTACCTACACTCCTGAAACGAATGCGGAATGTCCATATTACCGTTCGGGAGAAACAGTCCGATTCGCCCGCGGAGTGGCGCACCTGTACGACAACCTTCCACACAATGCGGCTATTGCCATCAAACAGAGTTTATTGTATTATTTCGGCAGAAGCGGCTATTATCGTTTTTATCGCAAAGAATCTCTTCTTAGTCCGAAAGACCAAGCATTTATCCGTCAGGTATTCCGTAACTACGGCATAACATCCGAACCGGCTTACGATGACTTCGTGGATCAATACGTTTGGTGGCAATGATAGCTCCTTTCGGCAGTGGTGAAATATGCAATTATTCGAATCAATGTGTTTCCCGAATGATACAGATTGTTTTCCCCTATTAAACAACCTGTTTCTGCCTATTGAACACATTGTCCTCCGCCCCGGAACAGAGTGTTTCAACCGCATGAAACACATTGCAGGAAAGTATGTAAGTGAAAAAAGCAAAGGAAGAATGTATCAACTTGTATAGCAGGAAGTGCACAAAAGATACAGCATTAGGCAAAAGTGAGAGCATCGTTCTCACTTTTTTGCTTATCTCTCATCCCCATCTCTCACCCCTGAAAACCTTTGTTCATCGATATTTCAGCTATATCAATGAGAGTATGAGAGCAAAAAATCAAAATTCATTCTATTTTGGAGAAAGGTTGTTTTACAGACGACCCCCGCACTATCAGACGAGTAGGAATCACTACCTTCTTCGGCCTTTGAGTTTTTTGCAAATGTTGCAGGAGCAAATTACATGATACCACCCCCATCTCATAAGTTTGATGGGTAATGGCTGTCAACGCCGGTTCCACATAATTAGAGTGCAACTCATCGGTATATCCAATTAATGCCACATCTTGCGGGATGCGCAGTCCTTGCTCTTTTATTTCTTTCATCGCAGCAAAAGCCAACGTGTCATTCATGGCAAGAATGGCTTCGGGAGGACAGGGCAATGCCAGCAACTTCCGAGTTGCCCCACGTCCCTCTTCATAAGTCATTTTTCCACAAACAATCAATTCCCTCTCAATGGGAATCTGATATTGCCTCAGCGCATCCAAATATCCATGCTTCCTTTGTTTTACTATATCCAGATGATTCGCTCCGCCAATAAAACCAATCCGTTTCACCCCATGCTGCAAAAAATGTTCGGTAGCTACCTTACCCGACTCTGCATTATCGGCAACTACGCAAGAGCAACGACTGTGCAGACACACCCGGTCAAAGAATACCAAGGGCACGCGCTGCATGGTCAGAGATTCAAAGTGGGCATAGTCCGTCGTTTCTTGTGAAATGCAGGCAAGAATTCCTTCCACACGAATATTCACCAAATCTTCCACACACTGCTTCTCCAGCTCATATTGCTCATAAGAAGAGGTAATAATAACAGAATAATGATTTTGGCGCGCCACATCGCTAATGCCGCTAATAATGGAAGAATAGAAATGAGTCACAATATCCGGCACAATGATTCCGATGATTCGCGGGGTGTTCTTGAGCAGACTCATTGCAAAAGGATTGGGACGATAATTCCACTCTCCGGCCAACTTCTTTACTCGTTCACGCATCTCCTCCCCTATCTCGGGGCTATCTTTCAATGCCCGTGAGACAGTAGATACAGAGACACCCAGCTCTTCTGCCAAATCTTTTAGAGACACACGCTTTTTACCACTCATACCCATCCCAATCAAACTTTCCACAAAGGTAATCATAAGAATTGTTTACGCAAAGGTTTGCGTGCTTTTTCTCAAGGGATACCCTCACACTTTAGCCATATATTGCCTTAATTTGAAACCATTAACTGATTAAACAACATTTTGCAACCAATGAAATACAATGAAATCGGAAAAACCGGAATGTGCGTTTCAAACCTCAGTTTCGGTGCATCTTCGCTGGGAGGAGTATTCCATGATACCACTGAAGCGAGAAGTATTGAAGCCGTATTTACCGCAGTGGAAAAAGGAATAAACTTTATCGATGTGTCTCCCTACTACGGTCATTATAAAGCAGAAACGGTGTTGGGGAAAGCACTGAAACAGATTCCGCGCAACAAGTACTACTTGTCTACGAAGGTAGGACGTTATGGCGAAAACGGAGTCAATAAATGGAACTACTCGGCGAAATATGCCACAGAGAGTGTCTATGCAAGTATGGAAAGATTGAATGTCGATTATATTGACCTTATCAATGTACACGATATCGAATTTGCCGACTTGCATCAAGTTGTGGATGAAACACTGCCTGCATTAGTTGAGCTGAGAGATAAAGGCATCGTGAAACACGTAGGCATCACCGATTTGCAACTGGAAAATCTGCAATGGGTAGTAGAACATTCTGAGCCCGGCGTAGTGGAGAGTATATTGAATTTTTGTCATTATTCTCTAAATGACGAAAAGCTGAGCGATTACTTCAACTATTTCGAATCGAAGAATATCGGCATTATCAATGCTTCTCCTCTTTCAATGGGATTACTTTCGCAACGTGGCGTTCCCACATGGCATCCGGCCCCGAAAGCACTGGTCAGAGCATGCCAAAAAGCGGCCCTGCATTGCATGTCCAAAAATTACCCGATTGAAAAGCTGGCAATTCAGTATTCCACCGGTAACCCGCGCATTGCCACTACTTTGTTCAGTTCCGCCAATCCCGACAATGTATTGAAGAACATCGCTTATGTCGAAGAGCCTATCGACTGGAATTTGGTGAAAGAAGTACAAGAGATTATCGGCAAGCAAATGCGTGTCAGTTGGGCCAATTCGTAACGAAGGAAAGATATGGACTTTAAAATAATAGATGCTCATTCTCACCTTTGGCTCCGACAAGACGCAGAAGTCGACGGCATGCCCATCCGTACATTGTCCGACGGACGTTCGCTCTTCATGGGTGAGGAACGCCAGATGCTTCCGCCTTTTATGATTGACGGACGAAACAGTGCGGAAGTATTTCTATCGAATATGAACTATGCACAAGTTTCGGCCGCCGTTGTCACTCAGGAATACATTGACGGCATACAAAATGATTATTTGCTGGAGGTGACCGAAAAGTATCCCGACCGATTCTTTGTATGCGGTATGTGCGAATTCCGAAAACCCGGTTTCTTACAACAGGCCAAAGAACTGATAGCCAAAGGATTCAAGGCGATTAAAATTCCTGCCCACCGCCTCTTGCTAAAAGAAGGCAGAGTGATGCTGAACAGTCCCGAAATGGTGGAGATGTTTCGATACATGGAAGCACACGGCACGATTCTTTCCATTGATTTGGCCGACGGCAATACCCAAGTTGGGGAAATGGAAGAAATCATCAGTGAATGCCCCCGGCTTAAGATAGCTATCGGGCACTTCGGCATGGTAACTACTCCTCACTGGCAAGAACAAATCAAACTGGCGCGCCATGAGAATGTCATGATAGAATCGGGTGGCATCACTTGGCTGTTCAACGACGAGTTTTATCCGTTTACCGGAGCTGTGAAAGCCATTAAGGAAGCGGCCGATTGGGTGGGAATGGACAAACTGATGTGGGGTTCGGACTACCCACGTACGATGACCGCCATTACCTACCGCATGTCTTACGATTTCATCCTGAAATCGAACCTGCTGACGCAAGAAGAGAAGAAAGTGTTTTTGGGTGGAAATGCAGCACGATTTTACGGCCTGCAAAATCTGTGCTCGCTGCCCTATATAAAGAATATGTCTGAATAACCCTAAAAATCAATTGATAAAATAATAATATGAAAGCTATTCAAATTACCGCCCCCCACAACATGGGAGTGACAGAGATTGAGAGACCAACCCTGCAGCCGGATGAAGTACTCGTGAAAATAGAATATGTAGGATTCTGCGGCTCAGACCTCAACACTTTTTTAGGCCGCAATCCGATGGTGAAACTGCCCATCATCCCCGGACACGAGATTGGCGCCGTTATCGAAGAAATAGGAAGCGCCGTACCTGCCGGCCTGTCAAAGGGGATGACCGTCACCCTCAATCCTTATACCCATTGCGGCAAATGCACTGCATGCCGCAATGGGCAAACAAATGCCTGCGAATACAATGAAACATTCGGTGTGCAACGAAATGGTGCCATGTGTGAATACAAGGCTGTACCTTGGAGCAAAGTGATACCTGCCGATTCCTTGTCAACCCGCGAAGTCGCTCTGATAGAACCGATGAGTGTAGGTTTTCACGCCGTATCACGTGCCGAAGTGACAGACAGTGACACGGTGACGGTAATAGGTTGCGGCATGATAGGCATAGGTGCCATAGTGCGTGCCGCCCTGCGCGGTGCAACGGTCATTGCCATCGATTTGGACGACAGCAAACTGGCACTGGCCAAACGGGTGGGCGCGCATTACATCATTAACTCGAAGACAGAAAATGTACACACACGTTTGTCAGCGCTCACCAATAGTTCCGGCCCGGACGTAGTAATAGAAGCGGTAGGTAGCCCTGCCACTTATGTCATGGCAGTAGAAGAGGTTGCCTTTACCGGACGAGTAATATGCATCGGATACGCCAAGTCTGAAACCTCTTTCCAGACCAAGCTATTCGTCCAAAAAGAAATGACAATCAAAGGCTCGCGCAATGCCACGCCGAAAGACTTCCGTGCCGTCATTCACTATCTACAACAAGGAACTTGTCCTATAAACGAACTCATTACAACTTGCGTGAAACCGGAAGAAGCATTGACCGCCATGAAACAATGGACAGATACGCCGGGAAAAGTATTCCGCATCCTAGTAGATTTCACACGATAGCCCAAACGAATAAAAAAATCAACTTTAAACGAATGAACCTATGAATGCAAAAATAAGAAGAATAACAAGTATAGCCATAGTCGCATGCGCCACCGCTCTCTCGGCATCGGCTCAAATCACCGAAAGACAACGCCCTGCCGAATGGGATAAATTAATACCGGGCGGAAAATATGTAGACCGCTTTGAAGCCATGCAAGGCAGCAAACTATCCGATAAGGTGTGGGGAGCCCAAGAAGTACTTCCCCGGTTCGTGGACAATGGAATAGAACATCCGGATATTTCTTTTTGGGGTGGAAATATTCTGAAGGGAAAAGAGGGGAAATATCACCTCTTCGTATGCGGATGGCCGGAAAATGCAGAAAAAGGGCACATGGAATGGCCTAACTCTACCGTTTATCATGCTGCCAGCAAGCAACTCCATGGGCCGTATGCCATACAGGACACCATAGGAAAAGGCCATAATCCCGAAGCATTCACTTTAACAGACGGTCGTATTGTGGTTTATGTCATCAATGGTTACTACATAGCCGACAGTGTGGATGGTCCATGGGAATTCAAACAGTTCGATTTCAACCCACGCGACCGGAAAATCATAGAAGGACTTTCCAACCTTACCTTTGCCGAACGTCAGGATGGCTCACGCCTGATGATATGTCGCGGAGGGGGAGTATGGATAAGCCGTAGCGGTCTTTCACCTTATAACCAAATAACCGAAAGACGCGCCTATCCCAATGTGAAAGGCGAATTTGAAGACCCGGTAGTATGGCGTGACTCACTGCAATACCACCTGATAGTGAACGATTGGTTGGGAAGAATCGCCTTTTACCAACGTTCTCTGGATGGGGTGCATTGGGTTACGGAACAAGGTGAAGCGTATGTACCCGGCATCTCCCGACACAAAGACGGGAAAGTGGAAAACTGGTTTAAATATGAGCGTGCCAAAGTATATCAGGACAAGGAAGGACGCCCCATACAAATGAACTTTGCCGTGATAGACACCATCAAATGGGAAGATCATGGGAATGACCACCATAGTTCCAAAAATATCTGTATTCCGCTGAAAAAGGACTTGCTTCTATCAGTGCTCAATACAACGCCCATCGATGCTTCCACTCCGACTATCGAAGTAAGGATAGCCGCTGAAAAAGGATTCAATCCGTCCAGCCAATTGGACATACCCTCTTTGCGTTTCGGTTCCTTTAATGAAGTGAACTTCGGCCGGGGATGCAAGCCATTGAGCTGGAAAAAGGAAGGGAAAGACTTAATCATCACTTTCGAGGGAAAAGAGAGTGGTATCACTGCCGAGGAATTCGCTCCTAAATTAATAGGTAAGGATAAGAAAGGCGAATTTGTCATCGGTTACGCTCGTTTGCCTTATATCAATTATACACCGGCTATCCTCTCTGCTTTGCGCCCTCGATATGATGAGGCAGAGAAGCTATGGAAGGTGGAAGTACAAAACTTCGGGCTTTCCACTTCGGAAGAAACGACATTAAAGATAACTTCCAACGAACTGACCGTGGTAGAAACCTTATTACCGCCATTAAAGTCTTACGAAACCAAGACACTCTCCATAAAAGGCGAGAATCGACTGGAAGACCAACGGTTACTGAGCGTCAAATTCTATCGAAACGGCAATGAAATAGCCGTGAATAAATTTTAGATTTTCAATAGGTATTCAAACAATATTCAACCCACTTAACAGTCAATTACATGAAAAAGATTTTCGCATATATAGCCCTTACCGGAGCTTTGGCTGCTTGCAGCAATCATGCTGACACTTATTCTCCAGACATTACCACTGTTGCCTCACCCAAAGGGACAACAACATTTCAGCCGGACTCTGCTTCCATAGCCCAACATTACCAAGAGCCCGAATGGTTCCGCGATGCCAAATTCGGTATCTTCATCCATTGGGGAGTTTATTCAGTACCTGCATACGGCAGTGAATGGTATGCCCGCTTCATGTATCAAAAAGGCAGTGACATCAACCAATATCACGAAAAAACGTATGGCAAGCTGACGGAATTCGGTTACAAGGATTTCATCCCCTTATTCAAAGCCGAGAAGTTCAATCCGGATGAGTGGATGGAAATAATCAAGGCTTCGGGTGCACAGTATATCGTCCCGGTGGCTGAGCATCACGACGGATTCGCCATGTACAACAGCACTTTCAACAAATGGAATGCAGTAAACATGGGTCCCAAACGCGACATTATCGGCGAACTGAAAAAAGCCGCCACAAAAGCGGGACTTCGTTTCGGCCTATCCTCACACCGCTGTGAGAATGCATGGTTCTATGAATATGGAATGCAAACTCCTTCGGATGTACAAGACACCACCATTACGCTGTATGGCGAACGTCTGCATGAACCGGACGGTCCCGGTGGCATGAACCCTGCCGTGGACAAATACGAAGGCACCAACGCACGTTCCAGAGAACAGTTTCTGAAGCACACCTACGAACTGATAGACCAATACCAACCCGATTTAATCTGGTTTGACTGGACGGTGGGAAAGACTCCTTTTCAACCTACTTTCTACAAGTTCATGGCCTACTATTATAACAATGCAAAGGACTGGGGCAAGGAAGTGGTAGTAAACACCAAATTCGGTTATGGCGACAATATTCAGGTATTCGACATCGAACGGGGAAAGAGTGATGAAATACGTCGTTTCCCTTGGCAGACTGATACCTCTATCGGTAAAAAATCGTGGAGCTATTGCGTAGGCGAGGAAAATAAAGACCCAGACCACATTATTGATGATTTTGTGGACATCGTCAGCAAAAACGGAAATCTGTTACTGAACATCGGTCCGAAAGCCGACGGCACCATCACCGACGAACAAAAGCATGTATTACAAGAAATAGGCAAATGGTTGAAAGTGAACGGAGAGGCTATCTATGCTTCCCGCCCTTGGGTAGTATCCGGAGAAGGAAACACTAAAGGAACTTCGGGCTACATGACCGACAACCAAAAAACGGCATATACCGCACAAGACATCCGTTTCACCACCCGTGAAGAAGCTTTATATGCCATCTCTCTAGCGTGGACTGATGGAAAAATAACAATCAGAAATCTGGCAAAAGGCAATGCTAATATACCGGAAATCAAATCCGTATCCATGTTGGGTTGCAACGAAACGTTACAATGGGAACAGACGCTAAAAGGATTGGAAGTACAATTTCCCAAAAACGCACCGACCGATTACGCACATGTGTTAAAGATAGAGTATAAATAAACCGGAATAAATATGTAAGACTCAAAATGAAAAAGCAATATATGAAAAAAATTTTCTTATTATCCGCTTTATTAGCCACCGGCTCCTCATTATCCGCTTCCTATACCGGAAGAGTTTTTGTTGATAAAAACAACAACGGAATTTGGGAGAAAGGAGAAAAGACATTAAAAGGTATCAAAGTTTCTGACGGACTGAATGTAGTAGAGACCGCCACAGACGGGACCTATACGTTACCAGGACATGGTCGTGAAAAATTTATCTTCATCACCACCCCGTCAGGATACAAGACAATGAACCGCCATTATCACAGAATAGAAACCAAGGAAAAAGGATACGATTTCGGTCTAATCCCCTATAATCCGGGCATACGTAAAGATGGCTCACACCGATTCATCCACATCTCGGACACCGAGATATTCAACACCACTCATCACGAAGACTGGGTGAATAATGTGCGCGACTATGCCGCCAACGAGCAGGCCGCCTTCATTGTCCACACTGGAGATATCTGTTACGAAAAAGGTCTTAAAGCACATATCCGACTAATGAATACGGAAAACATGAATTGTCCTGTATTCTATTGCATCGGTAACCATGACTTGGAACGGGGGAAATATGGAGAAGAAATCTTTGAAAGCGTGTACGGTCCGGTCTATTATTCCTTTGATGTGGCGGGAGTGCATTACATCGTTACTCCGATGCCCTATGGAGACGCCCGCCCGGAATACACCACGGAAGATGTGTGTAACTGGTTGAAAAATGATTTAGCGCACATCAAACCGGGTACACCCATCATGATATTCAACCACGACCTGCTGACCAACGATGACACCTTTATATACAAAGGGAAAAATGGCAACAGCATCAATTTGAACGACTATAATTTGAAAGCATGGATTTACGGTCATTGGCACATCAACTACATGAAAAAACAAGGTAATGTATATACCATCTGTACCAGTTCGTTAGATAAAGGTGGAATAGACCATGCCAAAAGCGCTTATCGCGTGATGACTGTCAACCCTAAAGGAAACCTTTCCACCGAACTGCGTTATACCTACCTGGACCGCAATCTCCGTATCGCTTCTCCACAAGGAAGAACAGGTACTAAAACAGTAACAGTAAACACCTACTCATCTACATCACCGGTAGCCGAGGTAACTTACACTTGTTTGGAAAACGGGAAAACGATTATTCCCTATAAAAAACTCTCTCAAAAGACCGACTGGAGCTGGACAGCAATAATGCCGCTGCATGACACCTATGCCGGAAAAGAATTGGTAATGAGGGTACGCACTCGCTTTAAAGACGGAAGAACTGCTGAAACCGATAGTAAGTTCGTCTATGAAAAGAGTTCTCCAGAAATAACCTTAAACACAGACTGGAAAAACCTGTTGGGAAATGCTACTCACACAGCCACCGCCGCCCCACTGGAAGGTGACTTACAACTGGCGTGGAGTACCAATGTGGGAGCGAATATTTTTATGACTTCTCCGCTAGTATATAATAATAAGGTATATACCGCCTCTACCGACGAAGATTTAAAAGGACGCGCCGCCATCTATGCCTTGAACGGAAAGGACGGTTCCCTTTTATGGAAATATCCCGTAAGAACCTCCATCAAGAACACCATCGCCATAGAAAGCGGAATCGTTTTTGCGCAGGATGTACAAGGTAATCTGTATGCCGTAGATGCCGAGACCGGTAAACTGTGTTGGGAAAGTCAACTGCCGGTAAACGGTCTGCCCAACCTGATAGACGGTCTGGTTACCGATAAAGGTATCGTCTATGCCGGAAGTGGAAAGGCTCTTTCCGCTTTCGAGGCTACAACCGGAAAACTGATATGGAGAAACAAAGACTGGGCACAACGTGAAGGAACAACTTCAACACTGACCGTAGGAAATGACGTTCTGGTGGGTTCCGTGCAGTGGACCGCCCTTTACGGCAATGACGCAAAAACAGGCAAGATGCTATGGAATATATCCGACCATGGGCTACGCAATCGAGGGGCCTCAGCCGCCATGCACGGCTCATTACTATATATCATTGCTGAAAAGAATTTCTTTATCCTAGAAGCCCGGACAGGCAGAATCATCATTCGCAAGCAACTTCCCTATAATCTGGATGTAACCTCCACGCCTTTACTAACCGAAAAAGAAATCATCTTTGGCACAGCCAACAAAGGACTTGTAGCATTGGACAACCAGACTTTGGAAGAAAAATGGAATTGTCCGGTAGAAGATGCATTGATTTTTACAGCTCCTTATACCCGGTCTTTCTCGGGAACGATAGAGACCAGCCCCGTGTTGGCAGGAAATACAGTCTATGTGGGTGCTTCCGACGGAACCGTATATGCCATAGATGCAAACACAGGAAACAAACTTTGGAAATATAAAACAGGAGCACCTATTTTCGGGACAGTCGCTATTTCAGGCAATGCATTGATTGTAACTGATTTTGGCGGGAATGTATATGCATTCCGCACTATGTATCATAAAGAATAAAAAGGCCGTCACCTTTTGGGAAGAGGATGAAACCTATTAATTCATAAGTCTCTGTATGAAAGTGTCTTCTTTGTATCCTTCACACTGAAACACCTATGAACAAAGGAGTTTAATAGGTGTGATGTGTGAAAGCAGCTTTTATCAACATTCTTCTGTGAGAAAACGAGCAGACTTATCTCTATGGGATATTGTTGAGAATGAGGTCATATCCCCCATAGCCTCTCCCACCTGCACTCCATTTTTAATGTATCAAGAGGATGCAGGTGGGAGGATATGAGGATATTTTATTCTATTGACAGAAAGATGCCGGACTGTCCTTGCGGGTCATACAGTATATATTTCCCCTTACCTACAACATAGGACAATTTTAAAGTTCCGTTGACACTGACCACCGACTCTTGCGGCTGTACTCCATTAGTCACCAGGTCTTCATAAGTAAACACATTACAGAATCCTTTTCCTTTTACTTTCATAAGAACCAGTTTGAGCAGGATAGGTCTATAAGCGGAAGATTCATTCTGTTTTTCCACAATCAGCATACCGCCGGTGGAATCGGCCGACAAGACAGTGGCCCGGGAAGCTGTATCCACTATCAATAACCCTTCCTGTTTTTCAATAATAGCCTTTGCCGATTCTTTCCGATTTACCAGTATTTCACCTTTACCGACTATAACATCCGTCAAAGGTTTATAATTCGGATTCGCTTGCTTTCTTGTTTCCGTGACAGCAATACTGTTCTTGCGCAAAATATCTCCCCGCTCATTCTGAATCAATAAATAGCCGGACTCCTTTTCGCCTCCATAGTTCTGCTCTACAATAATACCGGTATCCTCATCCTTCTTTATACAAACCACATCCAACAACGGACTTTGCTCAAACAACGACTGATTAGGGTTCAATTTCTTTTTCTGCTGAAAAGCAATCTGTCCGGCATTGATAACTTCCACTATGCCGTCATTCTTCAGCAAACGGATTCTCTCTCCCGGTATCTGTTCGATGATTTGTCCTTCATACTTCTCGCCCGTACGCAATGCCACCACATCAATCAACCCTGTCAAATCAGTTGCAGCTCTGGGGGCACGCTTTATAGCTTGTATATCTTTCCAATCCAGATAATAGGAATTAGGAGTAAAATCAAGATATTTGATGACTTCTCCTTTTTCCAATATACGCACTTTGCGGGGAACAACATTCCAGTTTGAATAAAGCGGGGCCTTCGCTTCCCGAACGAGGGCAGAATCGAGGGCTATTGTATCATTCTCTGCTGTTTCCGCCAGAATGATGTCAGTCATTTGCAAAAACTTGCTGTTTCTGACAGTCTTTACCAGCAATGGGTTATCCCCTGCCCAAGCTTTCCAAGAGTCGGACAGTGTTTCTATCTCGATATCATAATCTAACATAGACTTCACCTGTTTCACCGGAATATAAACCGTTGCCTTTTCTGCAAAAAAGATAATATCTTTTCCCGGATGCTGAACAGAAATATAACCTTCGAGCACAGAGCCGTTTTTCAGCACAACTGTCTCATAAGGCCCGGCAACGGCAGTTAAAACCAACAGGTTTAATAATAGTATCCAACAAAATCTCTTAGTTTTCATCATTTTATCCTTTAAAAATTGACAAAGAAGGGTTCTACAGTTATGCTCTTACTTACTTTATTCATATCAGGAACAGTAACCGTCACGACACGTTTCTCTTCTTTTATGATTTTAGTAAATGTAGCATAAATCTTTTTGCTCTGTCCGGCATCCAGACTCACCTTTTCTTTCTTCGTTATTAATTGATTGCCTGTTATCACAGCCTCAAATTCCACCGGACCTCCTGTTTGATTTGTCAGGGTAACTACGACCGAAGCAACATCGTCTGCATTCGCTTTCACCTTGGAAGGAGCAATGGCAATGCCGACTCCGGTATTATTGTTCGCAACATTTGAAGTGTTTTTTATCATGTTGCTATTCCAAAGCTGCAGGTTTTCTCCTTCAAGTGAAAGATTGCGGGTCTCCTTTTTAGGTAAAACCAGCGAAAAGACGCGGGTGCTTTTCGCATTCCCGGGCTGGCTGAGATTCACTTTCTCATCACGGTCATTGGAACAGAAAAGTTCCAGTTCCGTCTCCTGCCAGGCCTGAGGCACTGTCACTACATAGTCCACAGACTCCATTCCTGCATCCACCGACTTTAACGAACCTACGGAAGAACGGCATTGGAAATATCCCGGATAAAGTTTCAGCAAACCATATTTATTATCCTTAGAAGCAATGGCATATCCTCTGCTGAAGGGTTGCGCATCGTCAAATTGTGCAGGCAATACGATAGTGCTTCCCTGTTTATAACCATACAAATCATCTTCCGAATAAACAGTCGGGCCATCATATACGATTCTGGATTTAGTTCCCTTTGCTGATTTATCCGCATGCTGTCCAATAGCATAATACTCATCAAACGACAAGACAATATTATTGTCTATCTTAAGCAACTGCCCTGAGGTATTGATGACACAATAACGATTGTCTTTTGTTATAACCAACGCTTCTCCATTCTTAAATGTCGTCCCTGTATATATATCACCTATATCGGATTGCAACACCAGATTTTGTCCGTTTTCGTTTACATAGAAGACTTTGTCCTTGTTTTTTGCATTCAGTAACCCGCTGACAGCATTAAGCCCTGCGGAGAAAAGATTTTTCCCCTTGCAAACAGAAGCCCAACCTTCAGAAAACGGATGCGCCACACTGTATGCAAAATCCAGTATCACCCGGCCATTAGGCCCAATGTATCCAAATTTTCCCTTCTTGTTGCAGACCGGCAATTTGCCTTCAGAGAAGAAAGTATAGTTTCCCACATACCATTCCTCGGAGATTTGTGAGGTAGTCTTATCCTTATGTAAGATGCTCACCAGCTTGTTCTTACCATCTACAAAGCGTAATACCAGTGAGCAATCTTCAACCATATTGGTAATAGAATCGGCATACACACCAACTATTATTTTACCGTCTTTGTCCACCATTCCCACTTGCTTTCCTATTTTCACCTTGTACATGTCTTCCCCATACGGAGTGATAGACGAATACTGAGGAGCTATCGCCCACTTAGCCGTTTGAGCATTCATTCCGCACGGAATGAATGCCCAAATCGTTAATAGCCAACAGGCATACGTCATTACTTTATTCATAGGCCCACCTCCTCTTCATACATTTCTTTCAGATACCTAGCCTGACATGCCAAGCCTAAAGTAGACCCCATTTTCCAGCCTCCCCAAAGAACACCTACCAATTCGCCATATTTATTGAAAATAGGTGACCCGCTGGCTCCGCCGACAGCTTCTCCCTGGAATTCAAAATCATATCTTCCCGGCACTTTGCTACACATTGTTTCCCGAATATCCGGTTCGAGTGAATGGTTGGTCTTCTCCACCGCACGATACGTACCTGCCGGATAACCGATGGTATACAATTTTTCTTCCAACGGTTTCAGTTTCTCTGTATTAAATCGTTTTACATCGAAAATATATTCGATGTCGGATGGAGTTTTCTTTTTGTTCAACTGCAAGATAGCGATATCCTTTTCATCCGTATCAGAAGCCTTTACAACATAGCATCTCTCAAAGTCATCATAATGGGTATAGTTTTGTCCGGGATAGCCTACCGATATATAATCGGATGCACCGGATATGGTATACTTCGTTTGTCTTACTCTGTTAATCAAAGCATTGAGTGACTTTACCCTTTGTCTGGGACTTTCTCCCAACGCTTTTTCTATTAAAACAGTACCGACGGAACTCGATGCCAGAAGTGTCAAATCGCTGTCTGTCTTTACTTCCTTTGTCGGAATCAGTTCCTCCAAAAATTCTTCTATAGCCTGCCTTAACATATCTTCCGTTTCAGGATTCATATAAGCCTTGTCCCAAGGATAGGCCACATGTCTGTTAGTCCCCATACGTCCTTCCCGGTCAATAAAAAATGCCGTCGCCGTATAACTGAACTTATTATACCCCTTAGGTATATTGTCGGAACCTACAACCCGGGCATGCTTGCCGTCCGTCGAGCACAGAACTGTATAAGGCTGACTGCCCAACAGAACATCGTCAAATGTAACCGTATAATAATAATTAGCCATTACCCAAACAACCGCCGGTCTGAATTTGGTAGGGTCAACGGTCTTACGTCCCAATATCCATATTGCCCCAAAAAGAACCGCAGCAGCCACACCGACAGCAGCTACCCATTTAATCCACGGATAAGGGGTGGGGAAAGGTAATTGCTCGGTTACATCCACATCTCCACAGAGAACAATATCTCCCTTTTTCACCCTAATTTCTTTACCCGGTTGTATCTTTACACCATTCACTTTAGTGCCATTTTTACTTCCCAAATCCGTCAGATAACACTTTCCGTCTTTTGCCACCTTGAACATAGCATGAAAACGGCTGACAAAGGCACCGGAAATAACCAAGTCATTCCGAAAGTTCGTACCGATATTAAGAATCGATTTATATTTGCTGGTATTTTCTAAAGCAGGAACTCGGCTCCATTGCAATTCAACATCAGCAAATTTCACATAATCCCCCCGTTGAATGGTAACTTCCTTGTTGGGAGTAATTCTCTTGCCGCCCACAAATGTTCCGTTTGTACTGTTTTTGTCTTCCAAAATGATTTCACCACTATCCAATAATAAGATTTCTGCATGATGGTTACTCACAAATTCGCTATTCAATACAATATTCGAGGAAGACGAACTTCCAATTTTTAATAGTTTCATTGTATATTGTTTTTTTATTAGTATTAGTATATAATAGGTACAGCCTGTTCTTTCTTGGATTCAGAATCATTCTCTTTTTTATCTCCGTTTTTCTTATTCTCCTCTTTCTTGTCCTCCGTCTTTTTCTTAGGGAAGAAATGATTCGACACATCGCTCTTCTCTTTCTTTTCAGAGAGAGAATCCTGCTTCTTCTTTGTCTCTGCCTGTGGTGCCACATCCTTTTCCGGAAGCACCTTTTCATTCTGCGGACATTCAACAACCGGAAACTGGGGAGTATCATCCTTCATATCCTGTATAACGACAATGGCTGTAATGATTACCGCCAGAACTATTACCGCCATAATGCCATATCTGTAATATCTTTGAACATCAGGTACCTGATTCCAATCCAATTGGCGCACATGTGCAAAAGAAACCACATCTCTTCGGGTGATAGGATAGACAGTATCCGATTTCAATTTAACACCATTGACAAATGTTCCATTTTGCCCCATACTAATAATCTCCATCTTTCCGGTTGCATGGATTTTTAAAATAGCATGGCGCCGACTGACTGTACTATCCGACAAAACGATATTACAGCTTTCATCACGACCAATAGTTAGTATCTTCATATTCATTAATTTTATGGCTATTTTATTTTATCTCTAATCTCTTTTATCCTATTTATAATAGAATCATAATGACTTTGTGCTCTACCGCTGTTTTCTTTAGCTATATTTTGTTTCAAAAGAAGTAAAATGCCGTATTCGCGTCCATTCTTCTCTTTACCATTAAACTCTTTTTCAGAGATGCCATATTTCTTTTTCAATTCAGGTTCCAGTTCCTGAACCATTGTCACTGTTTCTTTCAACTTTTGCTCTTTTTCCTTCCCCTCGGAAACATTACGTAATTCCTGCAAATTATTAATAATATCATCCAACCGCTCTATAATATCATATTGATTAATTATAACCGCCATATATTCTTTCGCCTTGCCCGGATTATTGGTAATAATCCGCGATAACGAATCTATAGTTTTCTTCTGTTCCTGTTCTGACTTTCTCAGCTTTTCATCAAACTCTGCCTGAAGTTTTTCACTCCATACCTTTTGCAAAGCTTCTATATCCAACTCTTCATTCTTGGAGGGAGCCACCGCTTGACCCGGTAAATAAAAGCCCTGAATGATATTGCCTGCTATACTGACACAACAGATAAATATCAAAGCAAATAATATATTCCTTATTTTTGTACTCATCTTTTCTTTTAATATTGAATTAAAATTTGTTTCAATTAATGCAACGGTTAGATTATCATGCTTGCCGCCATTTGCAATTCCCTCTTCATCCACACGAATCACAATACTTTCGACAGCCCCTCCCAAAGAAGGGGTACCCGCCACAATATCAATCAACTTCCGTTCCGGAAACATTCCCCATATTCCATCCGTACACAGCATAAAACGGTCTCCCTTTTCATAAGGCAGTTCCACGATATCCGCTTCAATGTCACTATTAGCGCCCAAGGCCTTAGTAATCATGTTTGACTGTTCCGACAAACGTGCCTGCTCCTCATTAATAGTACCGTTTTTAACCATCTCGAAAACCATTGAATGGTCAAATGTGCGGAACTTCTTATGTCCTCTGCGAAATTGGTATATCCTACTGTCTCCGACATAAGCAGCAATGGCCGAATACTCATTAATCAGCAAAGCAGTAACCGTAGTCCCCATACCGCGTAATGCAGGTTTCTTCTGTATCTCTGAAATCAATGCCTGATTCGCCATCTTTATGGCTTGTTGAAGAACTGTCAGAGGAGAATCCGAAGACTTGCCGGAACGCACTGTCTGAATAATTACATCAGTAGCAGTAGACGAAGCAGCCTTACCCGAAGGACCTCCCCCCATCCCATCGCACACAACGACCAATAATCCTAATGGAGTATCGGCATATCCGCATGTATCCTGGTTCTCAGCCCTACCACCTTGTCTGGAGTCAACAAAACCGACAGCAATAGGCAATTGTGTATTTATTGGTATCATAAGGCAAACATTAATAATATAATAATTATTCCAACCAGACAACCCACACCGACCATGACCAACCATGTCGGCACCACCGATGGAGGAGGAGCACTTAAAGCCTTTTGTAAAGCCACCTTAAACTCTCCCGACGACTGGAAACGCTCGTGTTGCTGTTTTTCTGTCGCTTTGCGAAGCACATCCACAACGGCTTTCGGTACTCCCTGTATATCCGGCAATACTTCCATTCGCTGTCTTTGTATAGTCTCTTCCCTTGTAGAAGAATCAAAAGGATTATAGCCGGCCAACAACTCATACAGTGTTACTCCCAACTCATAGATATCCGTTGTTTTATCTACAGTCAATTGGGTCTGTCCGGGTTCGATGATTTGTTCAGGAGCAGCATATTTGGGAGTACCTATCAAACCCGGAGATGTCATACTGACAGAATCGGGGGTATAAGCAATACCCAAATCCATTAACCTTATATTAGAACCGTGCTCTATCATAATATTAGCCGGTTTTATATCCATGTGAACGATTCCTTTCTGATGAAGATAATCCAAAGCATCCATCACAGGATAAAGACTTTCGCAGATTCGCTTTACCGCATCTTTCCTATTTCGTAAATGAACATTAACATGCTCGTCCAATGTTATTCCCTGCACTAGTCTGCTCACTATAAATATCGGGCCATTATATGGATTTAACTCGCAATATCCTATCATCTCTACCAAGTTACGATGCCGGAAAAGCAATGACGCTTCCAATTTGGCTCTTTCACGAATACTTGGTATATTGGCATATTTATCCACAACGCGCTTAATTGCCACCCTTTCCTGAGTCTGACAAGAACGCCCCAAATAAACAGTGCCCATAGCACCGGCGCCCAAAGGTGGTTCTGTCTGGTTGTAAAAGAACCATTCACCGTTTACGCATAAATAGATCTCATCGCCTTTTTGTACTATATTTCTATAATTAGGTTTCATTGGAGTGCTTCTATTCTTCTAGAACATTTACTTATATATTCATTATCATTCGCTTGTGTGGCAAATGTCAATCCTCGTTTGAAATACTCTAAAGCTTTCGTCAAATCCCGGCTATCGGCTTTACCTGTACGTATTTCACCGGCTAAGAAATCACAGCCCAATTCATACAAAGCTTTATAATAAGTCGAATCTGTTTTTACAATACCACTCATCATCTGATGTGCATCCTTACCGTCTTTTTTCAGCGCCTCCGATAAATAGTTCTTTATTTGTTGAATAGACTCAGACGAATCTTCTCCCGGATAGTGCAAACGCGCTATCAAATAAGCTGCATCCATAGAAGAACGATATCCTTTTTGAGCTACTTTCTCCAATAAATTCAAGCCATCGACTGCTTTACCCGAATCACCCAACAATTCAAAAGCTTCTTGTGTGAGCTGAGCGGCAGTCTTTACCATCACACTATGCCCTGATATAGAATCTGTCACCCTTTGTTCCGAGGGAACTGAAGAATCCAAAATCATATTATTCATTTCAGCTTCCCATGCTGCAATTCGTTTCTCGGTTTCTATTCTTTCAAGTTCCGCCCGCTGCTCTTCCTGATTGTCGGCTATGATTTTCCAAGTAATGCCTCCACCGACCAACGCAACTACAATGAGCACTGCAACCCATACATTCTTTTGCCCCATCTTGCCCATAATTGCCTGAACAGTCTCCATAATATTTCCGGACTTTTCCTGTTCCGTTACCAAAGGCATGGAAATCTTACTTATTTGCTCTACTGCCACTCTAAACTCTGCTGCCGATTGATACCGGTCTTTCTGTTTCTTGGCTGTAGCTTTGGCTATAATTTTTCGAATTTCTTTCTGTGGCACTTGTTGCAGAGGCATCTTTTGATGCAACTGCATTTCTAGAACTTCATGAGTAGCCCCTTCAAATGGTACATGCCCCACAATAAATTGAAACAGCATTATTCCGATGGCATAAATATCTGTTGTTTCATTTTGGTGCACCACATCGCCAACAACTAATTCAGGAGAAGCGTATGTTGCTTTTCCCATAAATTGTCCGGCGGTAGTCAGTTGCTGGTCTTGTGTAGTCAGTGTAGAAAGCTGTTTAGCAATACCATAATCAATAATCTTTATTTTCCGATCTGATGTAATCATAATATTACTGGGGTCAAGGTCACGATGGATATATCCTTTGTCGTGCAAAGCCATAATCCCCGATAATATATTTTTGATGACAAACAGTGCAAAGCCACAACGATCCGTCACATATTGATTATATAACTCCTGTGCAAAAGGAATATCCACTCCATTGCTATCTGTTGTTTTTCCTTTTAATAAATCACACAAAACTACTCCGTGCAACAGTTCACTTACCACATGATAATGCTGATGAACAACGGTTGGAGAAACCACTTCATCTATCTGAATAAAGCCAAACATTTCCACCAGATTTTCATTATGAATCTGGATAGAAGCTTCTCTCCGCGCTCTTTCGATGACGTGTGCAGGCAAATCGTCAAACAAGAATTTGATGGCTACATCCACACATACACCGGTCTTTTCTTGAATCCGCTTACCACGATACACCGACCCCATTCCTCCCACGCCAAGGGGCTGGCTATCCGTATCCACCTCGTAACGAATGTGGTTTTGTTTTTCATTTATGCTTTGTATGCAAATAATAGACATATCTTTTTCTTCATTTAGATTAAAAAGGGCTGAGCCTGTTACATAAACTTAGTTTTTCCCGGTTCTGTACCTTGAACTCCGTCCATTGCGACTGTTCCATTATTCATTGGACGATTATTATGGTCATACGGGTTAAAGCTGTCGCCTGTACCTTTAGGCGCAGTAAAAGGAAAATCCACATCCTCTTCCTCCTCTATAGGTATAAAGTTTTCCGATACGGTCAACCCCAAGGCTTGCGTGTCAATCAAAATCAGGAGCAATCGATAATTAAGACCGATTGTAATCAAATCATTATTAAAACACTCATGAGCGCTGTAATCCAACTCCTCTTCATTTACGAATATGCCATTTTTGGAACCTATATCCTTAATTGAAGCCAATATCTTATGTGTAGTTTTCATCTGCTTGATATTCAGTTCCGCATGAATATCCGATACAGTACCTTCCTTCAAACATATATCACAATTACTTGAACGCCCGATTTTATTTGAGCCGATATGAAGAGGCCAATATTCACCAATACCCTGGCGGGATATAGAATACAAAAATCCGACTACCGGAGCCCCCCCTCCTTTAGCACTCGATTCGTGCCGGCCAACATTAGGAGCCATCTCTTCCATTCCGGGAACCATTGTTCCGCGACTTCCCATGTCAGGAGTTGTAGTTCTCGAATACATATTATTCTTCTTGTTTGCATAGTATGAATTTTCCATACCCGGTACAGATGTTTTTTCTTGTGACATAGTATCTATTGTTTTAATTGTTCCTTATATAATTTACAAAGATTGTTTTTTTTTAATATATAAAAAAGCCACACAACGCGCTTAAGGCGTTATGTGGCTCTTATGGGTATCCAAACAGACGAAAATAAGGATTATTCCTATGAAAATATTATTTAGAGAGTCAAACTAATTTCCCTTGTTATTCTAGTTCGGCATCATTCCTGTATCAGTTCATACTTCACTTCAGGAAACCATCGTTCCAATATATTGTCCACTTCCGATTCTATCTCGGGAGTGACATACCTGCACACTTTCTTATAAGCATAAACTAAAGAAAACGCCTCGTCTATCCAGCCGATAACAGGCAACCGTTTGGCGGAAATCAAATCTATCGGAAGTATTAAATAAGATAAAGCTGCAACAATCAACATTTTGTCTGATGACGGAGTTTCGTTACTTCTCAACACATAATACAATAAAAGTACAGGGCGAGCCGTTGTTCTTCCCGCCAGCTTTGCATAATCTACTATCTTTTCCCACCAAAAATCATAATCGATTTTATTCATAATTCTTTTCATACTCGCTTTTTTATATGGTTTTCTACCCTTTTGACGCGAGTGTTCTGAAAAAAGTTGCACTTTTAAGAACATTTTTTAAAAAATGAGGTTATATTTGCAGAAAAGCAGTATTACAAATGAAAAAAATTCTTCTAACATTAGTACTTGCTTTCTGCGTATTGGCAGGGCAAGGACAGACTTCTACGACAGCGTCAGGCGTTAATACAACAGAACTGAATTCCAAGTGGACCAAATTTACCCAACTGGCAGAAAAGAAACAATATAAACAAGCCATAGAAGAAGGAGTGCGCGTCAGCATACTCTTTACCGAAAACAGACAATATAAAGAAGCTTTCGCCACTTGCCGTCAGATGGATGCATTGATTTATGCCAATGAACAAGAAACAAAACAGGCAAATTATCCACTCCGCTATCAGGTGGCCAAAGAACGCTTACGCATGTACACTCGCCTGAAAAATGCAGAGCAATGTAAAAACCAACTCAATCAACTACATACTTATGCAGACCAAATGAAATCGGATGCCTTGTCGGAAGACCTTCTCTTTACCGAGGCTAATTATTATCAAACATTCGGTATGCCGGACAAAAGCTTGGCATGCTATAAAGAGTTGTTTCAGAAACGTTCGAAAGGAAAAGACGAAAAAGGCATAGACCAATGCTATAAAGATATGCTGAGTTATGCAGAACAGAATAACAATGCGCCACTGGCCAGTGCTATGCGCAAGCTTTACACATCTTGGCAAGATTCCATCCAAGCAGTTAAAGCTGCTCAGGAACTGACAACTCTACAACAAAAATATGATGAAAACCGGCAATTGCTACAAGAAAAAGAAGATAAGATAAGTACCAATCTTTTCATTATCATTGCACTTTGCATCCTGACAGCCATTCTTGCCGCTGCACTTGTGTTTCTTGCCGCTTTACTTTTCAAACATATACGCCAAGTAAAGAAGTTAAAACACAGTCTGGGTATCGCCAATGAGAATAATGAACAAAAATCAAGATTCATCAGTAACATCAGTGCGCAGATAGAGCCTACCCTGAGCACAATGGAGGAAGCGACTACAGAAGTATTCTCGGTCGAAATCTTACAGAAGAATATAGACGCTTTGAAAAAACTCATGACTGATATTCAGACATACGTCACTTTGGAAGAGACGCGTGAGGAACATTATCCCATCAAAGAGATGAACATAAATGCTTTGTGCGAAACCATTATGGAAAAAGCCAAGGCAAACTTCAAGCCCGAAGTGGAAGCCGTAGTCAATGTGCCGAGAGTAAATATTAAGACAAATGCAGAAGCATTGGAACGTATCTTACTTTATTTATTGGGAAATGCCGCATTACATACGGACAACGGCAAAATCACATTAGAGTTTAAGAAAAGAAGTGCACACACAGGACAGTTTATCATCACCGATACCGGTACAGGCATACCGGCTGAAATAAAAGGAAAGCTATTCAAGCCATTTGCCGAAATCCATGATTTAACGCAAGGCAATGGGCTGGGCTTACCGACCTGCAGCCTCATCGCCTATAAACTTAACGGCACCTTGCATCTGGATAACGAATACAAGAAGGGAACCCGATTTGTACTGGAATTACATGATAAATAAGATACCCGCTTACTTTGAAAGAGCCAATATATCAGTTCCCGTAGGACTTTGAAATACTTTCAATCCAAACTCGGGAAGCACAGCCAATACATGGTCAAAAACTTCAGCTTGCAGACGTTCATAAGGTATCCAGTCCTTATTGGCAGAGAAAAAATAAAGTTCGATAGGCAAGCCTTGCGGAGTAGGCTGAAGTTGCCGTACCATGAGAGTAAGACTTGTATTTACGCGAGGGTGATGTCGCAAGTACCGTTCCAGATAATGACGGAATATATGCAGGTTCACCTCCTCCTTTCCGGTTCTTTCAAACCCTTCCAACCAGCCGCGCTTCTCAAAGTTCTTCAACTGTTGAGGGGTACAGAAGTGCACTGTCGTCATATCAATATTCAGTGAACGCTTTATTCTTCGCCCGCCGCTTTCTCTCATGCCGCGCCAATTCTGAAAAGAATCACTCACTAAAGCATACGGAGGAACAGTCGTGATGGTATTATCCCAGTTTTGCACTTTCACGGTAGTTAATGTCACTTCTATCACCGTACCGTCAGCTCCATATTTAGGCATCGTAATCCAGTCACCCGGACGAAGCATATTATTGGCTGAAAGTTGTACTCCGGCAACCAATCCCATGATAGTATCCTTGAACACCAACATCAGAATAGCGGCAGAAGCCCCCAAACCGGTCAGAATATTCACCGGATCTTTATCAATCAACGTACTGATGATGATGATTACACCTACACATATCACTATCAGTTTCAGCATTTGATACACCCCCTTCAACGGATGGTTCTTCAACTTCTCGTGCTCGCTGGAAATAGTATAAAGTGAAGTGAGAAAAGAACAAATCAAGCGCATTGCCACAGCAGTAATATATACCCAGCATAGCTTGAGGATGAACGTCAAAGTCACAGGTTCATACGGAAAAGCAAAAGGAAGCAATGCATATAATATAATAGGCGGGATGAGATGGCACATATTATCCAGTACGGCATCATTGAATAGATAATCATCCCAGGTAGCCTGTGTCTTTGCTGTCAGTTTCTTTATGGTAGGAACTACTATTTTCCTACAAAAAAAATCTGCCACAAAAGCAATGATAATAATACCGGCTATAATAATGATACGGTGAGTCATCCCCAGGCTTTCCTGATGTACCCCCATCTGCTGAAGTAAACTGGTAAGTTCGCTATTTATTGTATCCATACTACATTCGTTTTCCGCAAAGATAAGAAAAACGCCCTATTACCCGCAAAGGCAACAAGGCGTTTTTTCTTTCCAGTTAAGAACTATTATTTTTTCTTCGTCAACCACTTTTCCTGAATATTCTGCATTACTTCATACCAGTTAGGAATATAAACCGTTGCAAATATTGTGTTCACAGCCATGCCGAATACTACTGCCGCACCCAATGCTACACGGCTGCCGGCCCCTGCGCCCGTAGCAAACAACAATGGCATCACACCCAGCACGAAGGTAAATGAAGTCATTAGAATAGGGCGCAACCGCACGTGCCCCGCCTCGTATGCCGCCTCACGGATCGGATTGCCGGCTTTACGGTAATCACGAGCGAACTCCACAATCAAGATACCATTCTTTGCCGAAAGAGCAATCAACAGAATGATACCAATCTGCGTATAAATACTCACCGGAACTCCCATTACCCAGCAACCGAGCATCGCTCCCAAAATAGCGACCGGTAAGCCCATCACAGCAGCCACCGGGCTTGTCCAACTTTCATATTGGGCAGCAAGAACCAGATAAGCCACCAACAATGCCATAATCAGGATAATGGTAGTGGTATTGCCGGCCTGCGTTTCCTGATAAGCAACGGAAGTCCATTCATAGCCAAACTCATTGCCCAATTGATTCTTTATCAGACCCGACACTGCCTCTATCGCCTGACCGGAACTACTGCCTGCTGCCGGAGTACATGTGATGGAAGCAGCCGAATACATATTATACCGGTTAATCTGATCCATTCCCAGCTTCTGTTCTATCTGCGTAAAACTACTGAAAGGCACCATCTCTCCTTTTGAGTTGACCACACTCAGTTTCAGTACATCATCAATCACCTTCTGTGCCTGTTCGCCGGCTTCCAGCTTCACCTGATAGATACGACCGAACTCCACAAAATCATTCACGTATGCCTGTCCCATATAATATCCCAGTGTAGAGAAAACCTGATTCAATTGTAAACCCATCAGCTGAACCTTGTCACGATCTATATTCAGAAAATATTGAGGTACATCCGCCTGATACATACTACTCATAGAGGCAATAGCCGGCTCTGTGTGATAATTAGCCAACAAAGCCTCAACCGCCTTTTGTAATTCTTCCGCACCCAACGACTTGCGATCTTCCAGTTCGAGCTGCAATCCGCCCGTATTACCCATGCCCGGAATAGCGGGAGGAATAATACCAAAGACTTGGGCTTCCTGTATCATGGCATATGCCTGTCCGTTAAAACGATTGACCACCGCTTGAGCTGTATGCTCTTTACCCGCACGCTCTTTCCAATTCTTCAGTACCACAAAATAGGTGGCAGCATTGGGCAACTGCCCGCCTCCCATAATACTGAATCCGTTTACGCCTAAATAAGTCTTCACCTCGGAATACTCTGACAAAATAGCATCAATCTGCTTGCCTACCATCTGCGTACGCTCCAACGAAGAAGCAGCCGGAAGCTGTATGGCAATCATAAAGTACCCGTCGTCTTCTTCGGGGATAAAGGTGCTGGGCCACTTCACAAACATCAGAATAGCAATGACCGATATAACAATGTAAGAACCGATAGCAATGACCGGACGTGCCAACAACCATTTCACTGAAGCGTCATAAACCCGCTGCATCCAGTCGTTCATGCTGTCGAACCAACGGAACAAACGTGCTTTATGCGCCGGAGTGGGACGCAACAGCAAGGCGCAAACTGCAGGAGTCAGTGTCAGCGAATTAAAACCGCTTATGACCGTAGAAGCTGCGATAGTCAATGCGAACTGTTTATAAAGCTGACCGGAAATGCCACTAATCAGTGTCGTGGGAATAAATACGGCAAGCAACACCAGTACCACTCCCACAATAGGTCCGGTAATCTCTCCCATAGCCTGCTCAGTAGCAGCCCGGGCATCCAACTTCCCTTCATCCAAAATGCGGGTGGCATTTTCAGTCACCACAATGGCATCGTCCACCACAATGGCAATCGCCAGTATCAGCCCGAACAACGTCAGCGTATTGATGGAAAAGCCCAAAGCAGCCATTACCGCCAATGTTCCGATAAGGGACACGGGAATAGTAAGACATGGAATAAGAACCGCCCGCCAACTTTGCAGGAAGAAAAAGATAACCAGCACCACTAGAATAATCGCCTCCACGAAGGTCTTCATTACTTCATCAATGGAGTCATGAACCACATCTGTAGTGTCCAATGTCACATTGTACTTCACCCCTACCGGAAAAGTTTCAGCCAGTTCCGCCATACGTGCACGCACTCCTTTAGACACATCCAGCGAGTTACTGCCCGGCAACTGATAGACGGCAATACCTGCCGTAGGCTGTCCCTTCAATCGGGAAACAACTCCATACTCGGCACTTCCCAATTCAATTTTAGCAACATCCCTCAAACGGAGCACCTTCCCCTGATCCTCCACTCTCAATATGATATCTCCGAACTCTTCGGGCGTAGAGAGTCGTCCTTTCACATTCAGTGTATATTGAAAATCATTATTGGCCGAAGTACCGATAGGCTGCCCCACATAACCGGCGGAAACCTCCATATTCTGACTCTGAATGGCCGAGTAAACCTGTTGCGGAGTGATATTGCGAATACGCATTGTTTCGGGGTTCAGCCACACACGCATAGAATAGTCGCCTGCTCCCATGACATTCACCGCCCCCACTCCCGGCACACGGGTCAACTGGTCCACCAGATTCAAATTAGCATAATTAGTAAGGTAAAGACCATCATAAATACTGTCACCGCTCAATGTAAGCATCATCACAATATTAGACGATTGCTTCTGCACAGTCACCCCTTGTACCTTCACTGCCTCAGGCAGAGAATTCAATGCCACACTGACCCGGTTCTGCACCATCACGGTCGCCATATCGATATCCGTTCCGACCTCGAATGTCACAGTCAATGAATATGCACCGGATGCAGAAGAGTTAGAACTCATATAAAGCATTCCGTCTACTCCATTCACTTGTTGCTCGATTGGAATACCTACTGTCTGTGCCACAGTTTCGGCATTAGCCCCCGGATACACAGCACTGACTTGCACCGTAGGAGGTGTAATGTCGGGATACTGCGCCACAGGCAATATATTTAATGTAACGAGCCCGGCCACCACAAACAGCAATGCAAGCACAGTGGCAAATATAGGCCGTTCGATAAAAAATTTAGAGAACATACGCTATTGTTTTTTGGTGGTTTCACTTTCCATTACCGGGTCAACTTTCATTCCTTGACGTACTTTCAGCAATGCTTTAGTCACATATCGTTCATTCGGAGAAAGTCCGCTTTTAACGATTCTCATATTTCCATCCGTCAACTGTCCCGGTTCGATATGACGGTAATTGACAATATTACTATCATTGACCACATACAGAAATTTTCCGAGCTGGTCTGTACCGATAGAAGCATCGTTCACCAATATTGCATGATCCGCCTCGCCGTATGGCAGCGTCACACTGACAAACAGTCCGGGGCGTAACGTCCCTTCAGGGTTATCCAGTTCGGCACGCAAACGAAGTGTTCCTGTTGTCAGCGTCACATTCGGAGACAAGTAGTCCAGTTTAGCCTTCCATGTCTGGCTACCATCCGTACCCAAACTTAATGTAACGAAATGAGTAGCAGCCGGAATCTTGCTGTTGTTCTCCTGTACCAACTGATAAGTCAGGTATTGATTGTCCGCGATATTAAAATACGAATACATCCGATTGTCTTTATAAACCGTTGCCAACTTCACCGGCTGCAAGGCTCCCCCGATGTAAGCACCCACCGAATAATTGGAAATATCCACCACTCCGTTACAGGGAGCTTTCACATAGCAATAGCTGAGATTGGTACGTGCTGTTTTCAAGGCAGCCTCCGCATTACTGACTGCCGCCTCACAGGAAGTAACGGTACTCTCGGCCTGCAAATATTGTATGCGGCTGACCGCATCACTTTTAATAGCCTCTTTCATACGCTGATAACTGCTAACGGCATAATCGAGATTAGCTTGAGCCGTTTTAAGTTCAGCTTCCGCTTGCTTGACAGCATTTTCATAAAGTGTCGGTTCAATCACAAACAATACCTGCCCCTGCTTCACTCGCGAACCCGGAACAAAGTTTTTTGCCTGTAACGTACCGTTCACCCGTCCTACCAGGTCTACGGTCGATTCCGCTTCCAGATAACCCGGATAATCCTTCGTTAGTGTGACATTCTGTACCAGCGGGTGTGCTACATCAATAGGCAAAGCTCCCATTGTCGTGCCGGAAGACTGTTTCTTATCGCAAGCCGTCAGAGTTAGGGCGGTCAGTGCGATGGTTATCATTAGTTTTTTCATATCTTGGTATAGGCTTTAATTTATTAGTTTACTTTTATTATATGAATTTTACCACCCTCCTCCCAATGCCTGATACATTTGTATAAGACAAATCAATGAATAACCCTGTGCCTGCACTAAGGCATTTTCATAAGAAAGAAGCGAGCGCTGTGCATCCAAGACGTTTTGAAATGGACTCAACCCTTGCTTGTACAGGTCGAGAGAAAGTTTAAACGCTTCTTTGCCCTGATTCACCATCTCACGGCAAGCCACAATCTGCTTGATAGAATTCCGATAGCTGCTCATGGCATTATCCACCTCTTGCACAGCCGTCAGCACCGTATTATTGAATTGATTGATTGTCTCATCCAACTGAGCCCGTTGCAGTTTCACCGCGTTCAGACGCTGCCCTCCATTAAAGACAGTCCAACTCATAGAAGGAGCAATACTCCAGGTCATGCTGCTTCTTTTTGTCAAATCTTTTATATCATGCGAAGCATAACCTAAAGACCCATTCAGAAAGAAAGAAGGTAACCAATCCGATTTGGATGCCCCAAGCAATGCAGCTTGAGCATTCACCTGCCTTTCTGCAGCACGTACATCAGGACGACGCAGCAAGAGTTGTCCCGGCACCCCTACCCCCACCGGTTCTATATAGTCGGGCAATGGGCGACCGTCTTTCAAAGACGACGCCACATCCTGCGGATAAAGTCCCAGCAACACGGCCAATGCATTGGTATATTGGATAATGCTTGATTCAACAGAAGGAATGGAAGCCAATGTGCTATAATACACAGACTTGGCCTGCGCGACATCCAGTTTCGATACCAAGCCGGTGTTATAGCGCACTTCGGTAATTTCCACCACCGCTTTCTGAGATAAAGCATTGCGCTGCAATACGCCCAATTCTTGCTGCGCCTCCCTCAGGTTAAAATAAGCGGATGCCACTTCTGCGCAAAGAGAAACCATTGTGGCATTATATTCTTCACGGCTGGCCGCAAAATTCTCTTTCTGCGCTTTCACACGCTGGCGAATAGCACCAAACACATCTATCTGCCAGCTCATATTCACTCCGGCATCAAAATATCCCACACGCGACTGAGGCTGTCCGGTTCCGGTATTTCCACTGGTTTGCTGCCTGCTCCACCCGGCATCGAGCGATAAAGAAGGATAATATCCCCCACGCGTCATCCTCAGATTCGCTTTTGCCATGTCCATGCGGTTTATAGCCATCAGTGCCGAAGGATTCTGCTTTATCGCCACACGGATGAGCGAGTCAAGGGTAACATCTTCAAACACTTTCCACCAATGGTCGTCCATCGGCAGAGTCTGTTGAAACATGGCATCCTGTTCCTGCCATCCGGAAGGCAAGGGATGAGCCAAATATTTTTCCGCTTGCTGTCCCTTCACCCCCAGTGAAGAAAGAAGCAACATAAAAAGAACAAAACGTATTCTCGCCATAATCTTATCACTTAATTTTCAAAACATAGTGATAAACAGCGTAGAATACGTTTTGTTTGAGAGGTGAGACACTTTAACTGCCTCTATGTATAATGCTTATTTTCCAAACAAATTATTAATCACCGACATAGAGCCTGTCAACAATCCGCCCAATTCATCCTGATTGAACGTGACCGCATAATTGGATGGAGACAGTTGGAAGTCGATTTGGCTAATGCCGTTCTTGCCTACTTTCTTCAAGTCTTTCGCCTTGATATTATAATAGCCGAAACGACGGAATGTCTGGTACACATCGCCCCACTCAATATCAATGGACTGCAATACCGAAGCGCCTCCCGAAACAGTAGGCAGTTCCAATACTTTTCCATTGCCCAGAGTCAGCAGACATTGGCTGTCATCCGGAATTTCCACTTCATGTCCCGAACCGATTGTCACAGCCAGAGAATAACGAATCGTACTTTTATACTGGAAGCCCGCCAAAGCTACATATACACTCATCCCATTAGACACTCCCAAATCCATACCCAAGCACACTACGGTACGTACTCCCGCATCATTGGTTTTATCATAAATCACATCCTGTGCCATAGCAGTGACACCAAGCATTGCCATTACAAATAAAAATAATAATTTTCTCATAATCCATTTATTTAATGTTTCTTTTATCACAGTGCATACCCTACTATTTGTTATAACAAACTACAGCTTAATAGGATGACAAAGCTAACAATTATTTTGCAAAATAAAATTTATCCTCTTCTATTTCGTTCATTTTCAAAGAAATTCCTATCTTTAGGCAGTTTAATATAAATCCATATCAAATATGAAAAACATTCTGTTAATCCTGTTTATGGCATTGTCTGCTACCGGATATGCCTCTACCCCGAAAAAAAATGCCATGACAGTTTGCCATGAAGTGATACAAACCGGTAAGTTCCCCAAGGCTTCCGTTATCTTTTGGATAGACTTGGATAAAAGTAAATCCAACATGGGCAAAACGATTCGCAATGTCAAAGCAAAAGTTTCTATAAATAAAGAAGGAAAGATAAATGTGTTGGAATACGAAAAGAAACAACCTTCACTGATTACCAACAAAATAGACAAATGTCTCAAAACTTTCCGCGTAAAACCCGAATGGATAGCAAGCGGAAAGGTAAAAACCGGAGAAAATATTGTTTTCCTGCGCTTCCTTGACGAATACTAGCATGCAGACAAATTGCTCAAACTTCACAAGAATGTGCACATTTTCTCGTCATATCCTTTTGTCGCTTAAATAGTTTGCTTAAATTTGTCGCCAAAACAGATTTTACTAATACCAAATATATATAAATATATGAGTTTAAAAATTGTAGTACTGGCAAAACAAGTTCCCGACACACGCAACGTTGGGAAAGATGCCATGAACGCTGACGGCACCATCAACCGTGCAGCACTTCCGGCCATCTTCAACCCGGAAGACCTGAACGCCTTGGAACAGGCACTCAGACTGAAAGACACACATCCCGGCTCCACTGTTACCATTCTGACCATGGGCCCCGGACGCGCTGCCGAAGTCATTCGTGAAGGACTCTACAGAGGAGCAGACAATGGATATTTATTGACCGACCGTGCTTTTGCTGGGGCCGACACCCTGGCCACTTCGTATGCCATCGCCACCGCTATCCGCAAAATAGGCGAATATGACCTGATTATCGGCGGACGCCAAGCTATCGACGGTGATACCGCACAGGTAGGCCCGCAGGTTGCAGAAAAACTGGGATTAAGCCAGATAACTTACACTGAAGAGATTCTGAATGTAGACGAAACTGCCCGTCGCATCACGGTGAAACGTCATATTGACGGTGGAGTGGAAACAGTGGAAGGCCCTCTGCCTATTGTGTTGACTGTAAACGGAAGTGCAGCTCCCTGCCGTCCGCGCAACGCCAAACTGTTACAGAAATATAAACGTGCCCTCGGTGCACAGGAAAAAGCTGCCATCACCAAAGAAGGAGCAGCGCTGCCATACGCCGAACTATACGAAAAGTATCCTTACCTCAATATTACTGAATGGAGTGTAGCCGATGTATGTGGCGATACCAAACAGTGCGGTCTGTCAGGTTCTCCCACCAAAGTGAAGAAAATTGAAAACATCGTCTTCCAGGCTAAAGAGAGCAAGACCATGACAGGAAGCGACCAGGATGTAGAAGGATTGATTGTAGAACTGTTAGCTAACCACACAATAGGATAACGATTATGAATAATGTATTTGTATATTGCGAGATTGAAGGCACAACAGTGGCCGATGTGAGTCTCGAACTTTTAACCAAAGGTCGTAAATTAGCTAATCAGTTAGGCTGCCAGCTTGAGGCAATCGCTGCCGGAACCGGCCTTGAAGGAATTGAAAAACAAGTATTGCCCTACGGTGTCGACAAACTTCATGTATTCGATGCTCCCGGCTTATTCCCTTATACTTCACTGCCCCACACTTCTATCTTGGTGAATCTGTTCAAAGCAGAAAAACCGCAAATCTGTCTGATGGGTGCTACCGTTATCGGTCGCGACTTGGGTCCGCGCGTTTCTTCGGCACTGACCAGCGGACTGACTGCCGACTGTACTCAGTTGGAAATCGGCGCTCACGAAGACAAGAAGAACGGCATTACTTACGAAAACCTGTTGTACCAGATTCGTCCCGCCTTCGGTGGTAACATCGTTGCAACCATCGTCAACCCCGAACACCGTCCGCAGATGGCGACCGTTCGCGAAGGTGTGATGAAGAAAGAAATTCTGGATGAGAACTACAAAGGTGAAGTGGTGAACCACGACGTTGCCAAGTTTGTTCCTGAAACAGACTATGTAGTGAAAGTCATCGACCGCCATGTAGAAAAGGCCAAACATAACCTGAAAGGCGCACCTATCGTGATTGCCGGAGGTTATGGTATGGGATCTAAAGAAGGTTTTGACAAACTGTTCGAACTGGCTAAAGAACTTCACGCCGAAGTGGGTGCCAGCCGTGCGGCTGTCGATGCAGGTTATGCAGACCATGACCGTCAGATTGGCCAGACAGGTGTTACCGTCCGTCCCAAACTGTACATCGCTTGCGGTATCTCCGGACAAATCCAGCACATCGCAGGTATGCAGGATGCAGGTATCATCATCTCTGTAAACAGTGACCCGAACGCTCCTATCAACACCATTGCCGACTATGTGATAAACGGCACTGTGGAAGAAGTCGTTCCAAAATTGATTAAGTATTATAAAAAGAACAGTAAGTAATGGCAAACTTTTATACCGATATACCGGAACTCAAGTATCACTTGAACAATCCGATGATGGAGCGCATCTGCCAACTGAAAGAGCGCGACTATAGAGATAAAGACGAGTTCGACTATGCACCGCAGGATTATGCCGATGCAATGGACTCTTACGATAAGATTCTGGAAATCACAGGTGAGATAACAGGTGAAACCATCGCTCCCAATGCCGAAGGGGTGGACGAAGAAGGTCCTCACTGCGGAAACGGACGTGTGGAATATGCTTCAGGAACCAAACAAAACCTGGATGCCATGGTAAAAGCCGGACTGAACGGTATGACCATGCCCCGTCGTTTCGGTGGCTTGAACTTCCCTATCACCCCGTACACCATGTGCGCTGAAATAGTTGCCGCTGCCGATGCGGGCTTCGGAAACATCTGGTCTTTGCAGGACTGTATCGAAACACTATATGAATTCGGTAACGAAGACCAGCACAGCCGTTTCATTCCCCGTATTTGTGCCGGAGAAACCATGTCTATGGACTTGACTGAACCCGATGCCGGTTCTGACCTTCAGTCAGTGATGCTGAAAGCCACTTTCGATGAGGCCAACAACTGCTGGCGCCTGAACGGTGTAAAACGTTTCATCACTAATGGTGACGCTAATCTTCACCTGGTATTGGCACGTAGCGAAGAAGGAACAAAAGACGGACGCGGTTTGTCTATGTTCATATATGACAAAAACGAAGGTGGTGTAGACGTTCGCCGTATCGAAAACAAATTAGGTATCCACGGTTCTCCTACCTGCGAACTGGTTTACAAGAACGCGAAAGCCGAACTTTGCGGTGACCGTAAGCTCGGTTTGATTAAATACGTTATGGCATTGATGAACGGTGCCCGTCTGGGTATCGCTGCCCAGTCAGTAGGTTTGTCACAGGCTGCTTACAACGAAGGATTGGCATACGCTAAAGAACGTAAGCAGTTCGGTAAAGCGATTATTGACTTCCCGGCAGTATATGACATGCTGGCTATCATGAAAGCCAAGCTGGATGCAGGCCGTGCATTGCTTTATCAAACTTCGCGCTATGTAGATATTTATAAAGCATTGGATGATATTGCCCGCGAACGGAAACTGACTCCCGAAGAACGTCAGGAACAAAAGACTTATGCCAAGTTAGCCGACAGCTTCACTCCGCTTTCAAAGGGTATGAACTCTGAATATGCCAACCAGAATGCATACGATTGTATCCAGATTCATGGTGGCTCAGGTTTCATGATGGAATATGCTTGCCAGCGCATTTATCGCGATGCACGCATCACCAGCATTTACGAAGGTACTACCCAGTTGCAGACCGTAGCCGCTATCCGTTACGTTACCAACGGTTCTTACATCGCTACTCTTCGCAACTACGAAGCCATCCCTTGCAGTGAAGAAATGCAACCGCTGATGGACCGCGTGAAAGAAATGGCTAACAAGTTTGACGCATGCACTAATGCTGTAAAAGAGACCCAGAATCAGGAGTTACTTGATTTCGTTGCACGCCGTCTTTATGAAATGGCAGCTGTATGTGTCATGTCACATCTCCTTATTCAAGATGCAACTAAAGCGCCTGAATTGTTCGCCAAATCAGCTCATGTATATGTAAACTATGCAGAGGCCGAAATAGAAAAGCACTTCAACTTCATCCGCAAGTTTAAAGCTGAAGAGTTGGCTGACTACCGCCTGTAAACACCGCCACCCCGACACCATAACGGGAAAGCGAGAAAGATAAGAATAAAAGGGAAGAGGTATTGAAACTGATACTTCTTCCTTTTTTTGTATCCCCTTTCACAAACTTTGCCGTTCTTTTATAATCTTTTCCTGCTTTCGGCGTGTTGGTAGTGGGAAAAAACAAATAAAAGAACCTTGACTTATGAAAGAATTAGAATTAACTAGCAATGCCGCACTGACAGATGTGGTATACGAAGCTGCCCTAAACGGTAGTTTTCTGAATGTCAAACTGGTAACCGGAGCTGTCGGCGATAACGAAGCCGGAGGATTGATACCCGAAGTAGACCACTATCATGTCACTCACCCGAGAACAGGTGAAGAAGTTTTGTTTGAACAACCATTGGATGCATCCGATGACAAGGCTTCGGTATATGGATTGGGACAATTGATTCAGTCGTCTGCCGGCGGTTGCCACGGCACGTTGGCAAAAGGAGAAAGCCGCACAGCCACAGCACGTAAAGTGGTTGCTCACGGGCCGATGTGGATATATGTTGCAATAGCTATCGGTATGGATAAAGCAGGTACGGAATCACCCTTCATGGTGGTGCAAAGTGCCGGCACGTATGGCTCGGAAGAAACTACCGAAAGTGAAATGATCGGTTATGTAGACGGACGCATACACGAAATGACTGCCCTGCTGGTACGTCGTGCACGTCTCGAAGCATTGAATCTGGCTGCTATCCGTGTAGGATATAAATATTTATTCGTCGAACCCGGTCAGATTGGAAAAGCGAAAGTAAAAGAAGGATAATAGATACCTGTATGCAAATGTGTCAAAACTTCCCTTTTATCGAAATCACCCTCGCTACAACTGCCTGTAGCGAGGGTGATTTTTAGTTTATGAGCGTTTCGACACGCCCTCTTCTTACTGTATATTATTCCAACTCCTCCACCGGCAACTCCGTTTCTTTTCTGTAGCCCGATGAGGTAAATATAGCAATCAATTCGCCTTTTTCATCCGTTATCTTCACTTCCACAAAAGGAATACGGTGGTGATTAAACACCTCCGTGGCATCTGCATACACATATCCCAGTCTTGCAGAACGCAGGAAAGTAATATTCGCTGTCACGGAAAGTGTAAGCCGACGATGGCTGTTTGCCACGGCAGCAAAAGCCAAATCCGCCAGCGTAAACAATGCCCCTCCCTGACACACTCCTCCACCGTTGAGATGCCGTTCCGTAACCAACATACGCGCACGTGCATATCCCGGTTTTATTTCCAGCAGCTCCACACCGGTGCACGAAGCAAACTGATCTGTTTTCAGAAACTCTTTTAATGTCTGCATATATTAACGAATCGTTACCATAGTCGCTCCAAAGCCATATTCGCGGAAAGAAGCGTCCTGACTTTGATAGTTCTTATACTTATATTTCAATTCTTGCAAAATGGCTTTGCGCAAAACGCCGTCGCCCTTGCCATGAATGAAAACAATCTTCTGCCCTTTCTTGTTCCTGTATTCCTCCAAAGTCCTGCGGAACACATCGAGCTGATAGTTCAGAATCTCACTATTGCTCATACCGGCAGTAGAGTCGAGCAACTCATGGGCGTGAAGGTCTATCTCCACGATATCACTCTGCGGAACCTTTACCTCGGGCTTTCGTGCCGGAATAGTATCAGCAGCTTTCTTCGCCAAAAGCGCCCCCTTAATATCATCCGCATTTAAAAAGGTCTGGCGGGCAGGCATATCATCTTTCACAATATCATAAATCAATGACGGTTCTTCAAAGAATATGCTTTCGCGGAACGTATGGAGTTTATAAAACTTGACCGTGTCTATACGGAGTTCCACCGATACGGCCGGCTTTATCATAAAGCTTTTGTTATCTTTAAAAGCAAGCACTTGTACAGCCACATGCTCCAATTCATTCAGAATGCTCTTGTCAAACTCTTCAATATAGAATTTGGTATTCGGCTGCACTGTTCCACAACTCCGCACACGCCAATTATGACCTTCGGCACAGAGGTAAGCAAAGGAAAGCGTATAATTACTGTCATTGATAATATAAGCATCAAAACCGGTGCTCGAAATCGCCTTGATGTCTTGCGGAACAAAGGCCAACATTACATTAAGCACATCTCCTCCTTTACGCTCGGCGGCACGGTAAGTGATGGGGCGCTCGTCTTCCTCCTCCTCTTCCATTGTTTTTTTCACAGTCTGCACAGCTCCTTTGGATTTGGCAGCACCGGGCACCTCTTTCTGCGCAACAGGTTTGCGCTTCATATTATAGTCATCAGCATCTATTACCACACATTCTTTAATAGGCATCGGAATATCAAACCCATCGGCATCTTCTACCAATGCAATATCTTTCCCCTGAAATCCTGTCACAATGCCGCCACCCACTTCACTGAGAAAACGGACTTTATCTCCTATTTTCATATTGTTTTCTTTTTAGTTCGCACAAATATCGGTACTTTTGCGCAAATTACAAAAAGTTTGTTCTAATATACTGTAGACGGCTTTTTAATTAACATGACTCGCACTTGTCTTATCCTTTTACCACATTGCATGACAACCTTATGGAAAACATTACAAAATACGGTGTAGTCAATGGTTATCTACCGTATCCTTAGACAGTTTCCTTATAGTTACTTCCCGAACTGCATCCCAATATTTACAATCCAATTCAAAAAAAATAGATGTGTAAGGCAATGTCAAAGCTGTTTTAATGACAACCACCTGATAGAGCTTGCTGACACTATCCAACTTTGAAATCAGTTCTTCGTGGGGAAGAAAAGTCACTTTCCCTCCACCATCTAATACTTTACCTAACGAATTTCTGTATGCCGTCACACCGAGACACAGTTCTTCCGTCAAGGCCAACTGCTCACGGTCCTGATATATATGTGCAAAGACATGCTCCGACCGACGAATCTGGTCCACTATAAAAGCGACAACATTTCCAAAAGTTTCAGGAGCATATAAAGTGATGATACCCGGACCAACCTGCAAGGGATATGCCATATCTGTAACAACAATCCAATTACGATGCCCCAATAAAGGCAGCTTTTCTTGCAAGCTTCCTTTCCAATCAGCCATCGGCATCTCTTCCAGATGCAGAGCATTGCCAGCCTGTCTATGACAGGCCGGCAACATAAGACTGATACAAACCAATAAAATACACCAATAACGCATAAATTTACAATTTTATACTCTCGGACTCTCCTGCCGCGAGTTGCTTTTTCTTCGTTTTCACAGTCACATCCCCAATGCGGAGGCGTTCAATGCCCAAAGTTCCTTTCAGTACCTCCAATGTAGCTTCACCGCCAGAAATCCGGCACATTCCCCATGCGTAACCATTGCTCCAAAAATAGGTTCCGGGAGCAGACGTAAACTGCATTTGTTTGTCTACTGCCGAGTAGTGAAATCCACTCAGCGCGATTACACTCGCCCAACTAGCCATTGAACGAGCATAATGATGTCCACATTCTGGTTCACTGAACGGATTACGCTTGGCACCATCAAAACGGTCACGGATAGAACGGATACAAGTCAATGCCTCATCCGTCATTCCTTCATATATCATACCCACAGCCGCACAATATTCAAATCCGGTCATCACCTCCGCAAAATAGGGGAAGGGTACCTCCAAACGTCCTTTAGGCCATGAAGCCATCAGAAGCCCTGCTTCCCTACCCATTACGTAAGAACGCATATTGTTGAAATGCCGGCTGAAATCGGATACATAGTTATATTTCATAATGCTTTCCATAGTTGTATGAATATGCTTTTTGTCTCCTAAATATCCTAGCCCACAAATATGTGCCATATACTGCCCCACTAGTTGGTCAACCAGACACCCTTTGCCCAACTGGAAAGCCGGAATTTTACCTTCTGCATCTTTCATATTGATGAATTCAAAAGTTTCAGGATCAGTAATGTGATGTTCATAATATTCGCCGTTAAACAAATGCTCATCCATCCACCGACTCCCCTGTTCAAACAACCTCCGGCACTTCTTGGCAAAAGATTTATCTTTCATAGCCCATGCCATTTCCTCGGCTGCCCGCAATGCCCCCATATACCAGAATCCCATTTGAGGATTAGGACCAAAATAATTCACATCCATTGTGTTATGCTGTGACCCTTCCATCACTCCATCTTGATTGCCATCCCATCCTTTCTCTATCCAAGCATAAGAGAGTACTTTTTTAACCTGTCCCCAGTTTTTCCGGAGAAAAGCATAGTCACCCGACAGTTGCCATTCCCGATACATCTTCATGATACATCCCATCTGCCCATCAGCTGCAGCCGAAGTCCCCTTTGCAGCTTCCGACAAAGGCAAATCAGCCCGAAAGTTCATCAACCCATTCTCTTTCGTGGCATAGTTAAATTCCACATCGCGCATAGTCTGTGCCAAACCACCGAACAAAAAGGGAGTAGCCATCTCATAATTCCAGACATGGGTACATGACCCTTGGCAAGAGCCAAAACGATCCATTATTCCTTCCCAACCCATTAAATGGCCACTAGGCAAGCGAAATACTGTCTGCGAGCGCAATGTAGCCAAGTTAAACAAAGCTGCCTCTTTCACTGTTTCAGGATAAGAACTACCCAAAAATGAATTAACAAACAAGAGAGTCTCTTCTTCCAATTGCCTCATACGGGGAATCACCTTCTCGGCCACTTCCCACGCATCAGCAAACTGTCGGCTATAATAATTGCCTACTATGGTAGATGACCATCCTTTACGGTTCGGGAAATTCCAAGTCAGATAAAAAACAAAAGCTTCCGTAGCCCGAGGAGCAATTGTTTTTTTTACTGCCAAAGAAACCATCGGATCTTCATCTGCCGACCGCTCCCTTTCTACCATAATCCCATCTTTGCTAAAATCGTCCCAAAAGTTCAGAATAGCATTATTCCATGAATCAGCTTTTGAAGAAGTCCGATAACTTACTTGTCCTGTTGAGGAAGTCACCAAAGCGATTGTCCCCCATGCCGGATCCTGTTTATCAACCCCTTCAGAGTATAAATAAATACCTTTCCGATTTCCGCTTTCCCGATACTCATTCCTGTTCTTCTCAGCACCAACCGGAATATAATCTCCTTTCCAGTCTGTCCGAAACTTACTACCATCTTTCCCAATAAAATTCCTCATAGAGCCACATACGGAAACCTCTAAAGGAGTATTCCCGGTATTCGTAACCTCATAGGCAAGCACCGCCACCGGCAACCCGCTGTCATCAGCATTTCCTGGAAGCAATGGGTTGAATCCCTTTATCTTTACAGTAACCGGTAATTCTGCATCCGAAAGATTCACTTGCCCGAACGGGTAAGCCCCATCGAAAGAGGCCTTGGCAAAACGGGGAAAGCCGTGATGGTTAACCGGCCGACCTTCATAGTGCAAATATTCATGGCTGTAAAGAGGACCTTCCAGCAAAGTCGTCACAGGAATATTATCCTGTGACTTAACATAAATAGAAAAAAAAGGAGCATTATTACCTGTAGTTACCGTGCTATATTTCTTCCCCGGAACATTCATTATTTCCCAATCACGCAATTCTCCTCTTCCACCAAGAGATACGGTACCTGTTCCTATTCCACCTAAGGGAAGAGCTATCTGAAACAAGTGGTCCTTATCATAATGCTTCAATGCAGGCCAATCAGACGGTTTCCATTCCTGAGCAGACAATGAACCCGCTGCCAAAAAGATCAACAAACTCCATTTCTGTAAATGTGTAATCATATATTTTTAATTTTAGCTATTACCAATTAGGATTTTGAGTCAAATTAGGATTCTTATCTCTTGCAGACTGGGGAATCGGCCACAGATAATGTTTTTGCGGATCGAATGTGCGTTCCTGCCCAAGGAATTTTTCCTGAGTATAATCTCCGATAGCAGTGTGCTCATCCTTATTGATACCATATCCGGGTTGATTCAATACAACTTCTGCTGTTTTCCAGCGCAAAATATCAAAATAACGCTTATGTTCACCAACAAATTCGTGTCTTCTTTCTTCCCTGATAATAGTACGCATCCGTTCCTGATTTCCAAGTTGACTGTCCACTCCGGGCAAACCGGCACGCTTCCTGACTTGATTGACCGCCCATACTATTTCTGCATTATACGGATCATATTCGTTCAATGCCTCTGCATAAATTAATAACGTTTCCGCATAACGATACAAACTGAAATTCGTCCATGAAGCATCAACTTTCTCTAATTCCAAATCGTTATATTTCAAATACATATATCCCGTTATTCCGCCACCCTCATTATTAATGCGTTCCGGATTATTATAAGCCGGATGAGGCATATACGGAGTATAACTTCCATCTGGTCTGAGAATATCCAGTCCCGGCAACATAAATGTTTTCTTCAAACGTACATCCCGGTTCTCCCATGGGTGGTCCATGTCATACAAAGAGGATTCATAAATAGTCTTTCCATCAGTCATCTCATACGAATCAACCAAATCGCGCGTCGGACAAAAACTAGCCCAGCCTTGACCTGTCACCCCAACTCCTGATGGCGAACATAGCACAGGCAACATATGTGTCAATTCATCCTCCATATACTGATGGGCAAGAATAACTTCTTTATTGTTATTATTGGCTGCAGCTTTGAACAAAAAGGCAAAATCATTTTCCAAGCCATATAAATTAAGGTCAATCACCTTCTTTGCCTGCGAAGCAGCTTCCTTCCAAAGTTCTTTTGCATCCTCTCCCTGATGAAACTTTTTATAACTTGCCATATCCAGATACATATCAGCTTTCAACATCAAGGCTGCTCCTTTAGTAATACGACCCACATCATCTCCCGAATAAGTTTCCGGTAAATATTCTATCGCCTTATCCACATTTTCAATGACATAGTCCAAAACCTCCTGCTTAGGAGAGCGAGGCAATGTAGCCTCTTCCAAAGAAACAGGCTTTTCTTTAATGAGAGGAATATCCCCAAAATGCCGAGCCATCCTGTAATATTTCAACGCTAAAATAAAACGTATCTCTCCTTCAAAACGCTGTTTCTTTTCTTCTTTTATTTCCATTCCCTGAAGTTTATCCAAACAATAAAGGATGCGATAAATATGGTCGTATTTCCATTCTTCAGACAAATAGCCTGTAGCCGCATTATGTATTCCCTGGCAAATATATCCTAAACCACTCTCTCCCCACGAGTTCGTCATCAAGGAATTGTCACTTTCACAATCTCTCCAAAAATCCCTTTCACCTGGCAATAACGGATATAAAGCATTTACTCCTTTCTCTGCATCTACTTCTGTTTTCCAGAAAGTATTTGCAGAAGCTTGTTCCAACGGATCACGGTCTAAAAAATCTGCACAACCAGTCAATGTAAGCACAGCAACAAATAAAATATAAAAACTATAGTGTCTCATACTATCTATTATTAGAATTGAAGATTTATACCAAATGAAAATGTTCTAGACAAAGGATACCATCCACCCTCCGGGTCAAAACCATCGTAACCGGTAACGGTCGCTAAATTTTGTCCCGATAAATAAAGTCTCAGATATTTAATATTCACTTTCTCCAATAATGTTTTTGAGAAGGTATAACCAATCTGCACATTTTGGATTTTCAGATAATCAGCATTACGCAACCAATAGCTATTATATTGAGTGTCATTAGCCGTATTCGTTAAAGTAAGACGAGGATAAGTGGCATCCGGATTATTTTCACTCCATGCATCCAAATGCATAGGGCGTGCATTCTGAGATAAATAGAAAGCCCATCCTTCATAACCGGATATGTACTTCTTCACATTCAATTTACCATACATATTCATAGAGAAATCAAAGTTTTTATATCCAAAATGCAAATTGACCCCATAATCAATCGGTAACTTATCATTCAAGATAACACGGTCATTACCGTCAATAACTCCATTGTCATCTTGATCTTTAAATTTTATATTGCCAGGAAGAACATTTCCTTGCTTGGCATGATTCTTTATGTCTTCTTCACTCTGAAATAAGCCCTCTGCCTCATAACCGAAAGGTAATTGGTACCGCCCATTTAAGTAGGTCACCGCATTTCCTTCAATCCACTTATCTGAGTTCCCCATTTCCAATACTTTATTTTTTGAGAAACTCGTATTCATATCTACTCCCCATGAAAAATCCCCTTTGCCGTCATTATAAGATACCAGAATATCCATTCCTTGATTTCTCATTCTCAACAAATTTGAAATTGGGGCAGAAAGTCCGAATTCAGAGGGAACAGGAGGAGTATATAATATATTACGACGAAGATTATTAAAATAATCAACAGACAGTTTGATACGTTGATCCCACATCCCAAAATCAATCCCCATATTGGCCAATTCTGATATTTCCCAAGTTATATCAGGATTTATAGCAACATTATTATATGCACCACCAACCAGTTTCCCATTAAACGAATAGATTTTAGGATCGTAACTTAAGACTTGCGCAGTCGGATAATAACCAACTTTTTCCGCATCTCCCAATGTTCCCCAAGATCCCCTGATCTTTAATTCGGACAACCACGAAGATGCACCTTCCATAAATTTTTCACGATGAATATTCCATCCGGCAGAAAATGAAGGGAACACACCCCATCTATGCCCCTCTGCAAAACGAGAAGAGCCATCCGCCCTTAAACTTGCCTCAAATAAGTAACGTCCTTGATAGTCATAATTAACACGTCCAAACCAAGATTGTATAGCCACATCACGAGTTGTCGAACTTCCATTCTGCTTATTATCACTACCTACCCCCAATACATCAATATCATCAAACGGCATATTATCTCTGGAGGCCCAAAATCCTTCCTGCTTGAAATATTCTTGTGAATAACCAGCCAAAAATTTGAAATGATGCGAGTCAGCCAACGTAAGCGCATAATCAGAAGTAAACTGCAATTGTGTGCGGTATTGATAAGCATTAGAGTCTTTCAAAGAAGAAACAAGATTTTCCGTCTTTGCCACATTTCCCTTGGCATCATATAAATAATAAGTCTTGACCCGGTCTTTTGTCGTCTGGTCATGCGTATAGGCAGATATGTTTGCTTTTATATTCCAATCTTTCAAAGGAGTATAAGTAGCACTAAATATAGCAAGCATCTCTTTGTGACGCTCTTTTGAATAACCAGCCTCATTGACACCGGCAATAGGGTTTCCTCCCATCGAAGAACCAACCCCATATAGTCCGTTAGCCTCATAAATAGGGGTAACAGGTGATATTCTCGCTGCCTGAGTTTGCCAAATTGTTGTTCCTCCCTGCGGATTCTTTATATTTGTCTGTGTATATTGCAAATTAACTTGTGCAGACAAGTTCTTTAACAGCTGGAAGTGCAAATCAGGTTTGAATATCAAACGGTTATAATCATTGTTAGGTAAAGTACCCTCCTGATAGTCATTCGAAAGAGAAAAACGGTAAGTAATAGATTTCTCTTTACCCGAAACAGCCACATGAATATTATTAATCAATGTATTTTTACGGTATATTTCTTTATACCACTTATTATCTGCATATTTCCCGTTCTTCAAATCCTGTATGCCTTGTTCACCAAAAAAGGCAGCTTTACCGTCATTAACCATTGCCTCATCATACAAACGCATATAATCTTCGGCACCGACAAAATCCAATTTGAACTGTGGATTCTGAATTCCTATATTGGTAGAAAAATCAACAACCGGCCGTTCTGAGGTTTGCCCCTTCTTTGTTGTTACCAACATAACCCCATTTGCTGCACGTGACCCATAAATAGAAGCGGAAGCAGCATCCTTCAAAATAGAGATACTTTCTATGTCATTAGGATTCAATGTATAAAGATTACCGGGGACACCATCTATCAGAATAAGAACACCGGAACTTCCCCCAATCGTGGAAGTACCGTGGATATTTATAGTAGCTCCGGAGCCAACCGCACCACTACCTTTGGTCACTGTCATACCGGGAACCGCACCTGCCAACAACTCCTGAACATTGGTAACAGAACGCGCTTTCAATGCCTGATCTGCTTTAATAGTTCCGATAGAACCTGTCAAATTAACCTTTCTTTGTATACCATATCCTACTACAACAACCTCCTCCAATGCTTGTGTATCCTCCTTTAAGGTCACAACCAGCATCTTGCCGTTTTGTGGCTTCAACTGCTGGGTCTCATAACCAATATAAGAGATTTCCAAAACAGCATTATTCATTGCATTTAGAGTAAAATTACCATCAAAATCAGTTATTGTACCATTGGAAGTACCTTGTACTATAACTGTTGCGCCAATTATCGGCTCACCATTTACATCAATCACCCTTCCTGTCACCTCACCTTGCTGCTCACGCTTCAGCGGTTGCTGTGCTCTTTTAATAATTACTTTTTTATCTTGAATTTCATAACTCAAGCCGGGTTGTCCTTTTAAAAGTTGTTTTACAACTTCTTCTATTATCGCATCTTTTACAGAAATGGAGACACGCTTTTTCGTATCCAAATCAAGGGATGAAAAGACAAATGAATATCCTGATGATTTCTTTATTTGTTCGATAGCTTCCTTAACTGTTATATTATTGGCTTTCAATGTAATATCCTGCGAAAAAGCCGATAAATTAAAGCAAAGTGCTACTGAGGCTACTAAAATAGCCTTATCAAAACATCTCATAATTCTTCTGATTTTTAAAATAAATAAATTAGAATAGGGTTATAAGAATTAAAGATTTACTATATTTGCTACTTCTTTAACTCAACAAGTGTTTTTAAAAAGAATACTTGATTTGATTTAATCGGGAGGGTGTGGCCGCATCCTCCTTTTTTATATCAAGCATCTCCTACTTTACACATCAACCGGTAGAAATTATTTGCTTCATAAATTTAGATTTTTAAGGTTCTACAATATATTAATAAAGTATATACTTTCCATTTTCGTATCGGTAATTCATCCTGCTGGTAGAAGCTATGGTTGTAAGCACCTCTTCGATGGTATTTTTATTTATCATAAAATCACCATAAAAACGTCTATCCCGCAGTGAATCCGCAACTTCTATACACACATCATAACTTCGCATCAGTTTTTTTGCAATATCCTCTAACAACTCTTCATCAAAAAACAATTTATTATCTCTCCAAATATTTGCATACTCTACATTCGCTTTCGACTTAACCATTTCACCAGTCAATTTATTCAGTACCATTCGTTCATTCGGTTCCAAATAAAGTTCTGCCATCGCTTTAATCTCATTCTGTAGTGCCACCTTCCCTTCTACCAAACTAATCATCACCTCCTCGTCATTAGAATAGTTCTTAAAATTGAATTTTGTGCCCAATACACGGAGACTCACCTCTTTAGTACAAACCTCAAAGGGCACTTTCTCATTGTGGGCTACTTCAAAATAACCTTCTCCTTCTAATGTCAACTTACGATCATCTACACCAAACCCCTGAGAATAAGTAACTTTAGAACCAGCGTTTAACCAAACCAAACTTCCATCAGGCAAATTTAATTTTGTATGTGTACCTAATGAAGCTTCCACCACTATATCCGAAAAGTTCTGTTTTACTGTATGTTTTCCCTGGTAATAAGTAGCAAAAGGGACTAATAAAACCAAAAGCACAGCAGCTACACGATATAACATTTTCCAAGAGAAAGAACGGCTTGCCGGTTTTTCTTTTTTCGAGAGTATAGCTACCCGCTGCTGAAACAAAGTAAAAGCCTTATCTTCATCAAATGGCGCAACACTTCCCGATACTCCCGAAGAAAACCAAAGTTCTAACTTATTCCGAACATAAATACGGTTGGCTTCCGATTCCATACTCCATTTCTGCAACTCGGAAAAAGATGCTTTATCCAAATTCCCTGATAAATAAGATGTAATCAATCTGTCTATATCGTTATATTCTTCTTTCATCTGCATATATTAAGTGCTGTTATTATATAAGGCAAAAAATAAGTTTTAAAGGGTAGTCTAAATGAAGTTTTTTTTCAATTTCCTAAGAAAATATAGAGAACAAGTAGTTTCAGGTACTTTTCCATCCGTTGCTGAAGACAGGATAATGCGTTCTTCATGTGATATTTAACCGTGTTTATTGAAATATTAAGTTCTATTGCTATTTCTTCGTATTTTTTCTGTTCAAAACGATTCTTTTTAAACACCGTACGACATTCTAAAGGAAGTTCTTCAATATTCCGAATCAGTTCACTTTCCAATTCCTGCTCCAATAAATAACCTAAAGGATGCTCATCTTCAACAAAAATCCGGTCTAGAAACTCCATATTCTCCGGAAGGAAAAATGAAGAGACCAAAAGTTCCTCCCGCCTCCTTAGCGAATTCAGCTCATTTAAACAATGATTACGGACAGCACGCATAAGGTATGCACGAATTGAATATTCAATTTCAATATCACCTCGGTGTTCCCACAAATAAAAAATCGCATCATCCACTATTTCCTCAGCCAAAGCAGCATCGGCCAACATTTGGTTCGCAAAACGGCAAAGCAATACATAATGCTGTTTATATATGTATTTAAAAGCATCTTCATTTCCTTGCTTCAACTGCTCTATAATAAGTTTTTCCATAGCCATCATTAAAGTTATAACAACAAAAAATCAGTAACTCTAATACGGTGTTCCATCGTAGTAGATTATAGCATTTAACCTAAAAATCCGTATTGAACTTGTGAAGTTCATTCCATGGGAATGGGAAAATTCATGCTACAATACATAATCCATTAAATGAAATGGTAACATCATCCGATAACATGATAAATGACATGTCAAACGATGTGTACGCATAATGACACAGCCAAAATTCCTATCTACAAGTACTCTTTTTGTTGCCATATCAGGCGCAAAGATACATTTTTAGACGAAAAAAGAATAGGATTTTATGACTTTTCCCATTTTGTACCATCTAACAAACAACAGTTCGTTAAATATCATCAGTACCAATTACCTCCACTACTCTTGTTTCCATAATGTATAGCGACTAAAGCCTGTATAATTACCTCCGATTTCATAACCTTCGAATGAATATCCCGCCCACCAACCGAAACAGGGTTACCCCAGTAAATCTTCTTTTCTCATATATATAAAGATTTAAGAGGGATTGAAAAGGAGAAAAGAAGGGTCACATTGTTCTCTTGGGGATTTAACATGTCATATCACCAACAAAGGGAAGAGTAAGCCGTTTCTTAGGGTCAGCCAAGTCTTCTTAAACGGAAGATTATTACAGTCTCCGACAGCGGACCGTACAGTCCGTTACGGTGGACTGTACGGTCTACAGTAACGGACTATACAGTCCACTGCCGAAGACTGTAGTAATTCGACTGACAGACAGGCTTAATCGAAAGGACGAAAACGCTTATTCCGCCTAATGAAACGACTTAGGGAGTTCAAAACGTATGCAGAGGTTGAAAACCGGAGAAGACAACATCCGGAGACAGGTGTTTGATATGTTAAATCCCCCCCAATAATAACTGACCCAGAAAAAATGAAAAGAGGATGAATCAGATAAAAAATAATTGTTACCTTTGTCAGGTTCAATAAGAAACATACACGTACGAGTTTGGTTACATTTAAATATAAAAAACTTATATTCAATGTACAGAGCAAATATCGGTACTTTTGCGCAAATTATGAAACGAAATCAAATGGAAGATACAAAACATATCAAAATAAGCGAGTACAACTACCCGCTGCCCGACGAACGGATTGCAAAGTTTCCGCTGACGGTGCGTGACCAATCCAAACTGTTGGTATACCGCCACGGTGAAGTGAGCGAAGATACATTCACTTCGCTGCCGGAATATCTGGAACAGGGCGAACTGATGGTCTTCAACAATACAAAGGTGATTCAGGCACGTCTGCACTTCCGCAAGGAAACAGGGGCGCTGATTGAAGTGTTCTGTCTGGAGCCTATACAGCCGAACGATTATGTACTGTCTTTCCAGCAAACGCAAAAATGCAGCTGGCTCTGCATGATTGGCAATCTGAAGAAGTGGAAAGAAGGAGCACTGAGTCGCGTGGTAGACGTGAAAGGGAAACAAGTGACACTGACTGCCACACGCGGTGAATGTCGCGGCACAAGCCATTGGATTGATTTTGAATGGAATGATGACAGCATTACTTTTGCCGACCTGCTGGAAGTGGTAGGCGAACTGCCTATTCCTCCCTACCTCAACCGTGATACACAGGAAAGCGATAAAGAAACTTATCAAACGGTCTATTCCAAGATAAAGGGATCGGTAGCCGCGCCCACTGCCGGGTTACACTTTACCGAACGTGTATTGAAAGCATTGGACGCCCACGGCATCGACCGTGAAGAACTGACCTTGCACGTAGGGGCAGGTACCTTCAAGCCTGTCAAAAGTGAAGAAATAGAAGGACATGAAATGCACACAGAGTACATCTCTGTCAACAAACAGACTATTGAGAAACTGATTGCACACGAAGGATGTGCCATTGCCGTAGGAACCACTTCGGTGAGAACATTGGAGAGCCTATATTATATAGGTGTAGTTATCAGCCGCAATCCTGATGCCAATCAGGAAGAACTGCACGTGCAACAATGGATGCCTTACGAAGAGAACAATGGTATCAGCACTATACAGGCTTTACAATATATACTTGACTATCTGAATCGTCACCACATGGAAGCATTGCACACTAGTACGCAAATCATCATTGCTCCGGGCTACGAATACAAAATTGTGAAGAAGATAGTTACCAATTTCCACCAACCGCAAAGCACATTACTGTTGTTGGTTTCCGCCTTTGTGAAAGGAGACTGGCGGAAGATTTACAATTATGCCTTGGGACATGATTTCAGGTTCCTGAGCTACGGAGACAGTTCGTTGCTGATACCCTGAGAACCTGTCACAGGCATAACATCTTCCTTCCGCACCACTAAGCGTTTTCTTCCCTACCATTAAGGTTTTTTTACAGACGGTTACTACGTCCCGCTACGGCAGGACGTAGTAGTATTCAGTATGGAAAGGCTTAATCATCCGTATGAAAAGGGGCTCGCCATTGTTTAACGGTGGTGCAAGTTCCGGCCGGAACGATATCCGCAAGCACATGCTTGAAAATCCGAACAGGTATATGGCCCCACTTGCCCAATAAAAAAGAGGCCTACCCAAACTCAAGAAAGAGTTTGACAGGCCCCTTTTTTACATTAAAACACCTATACGGTCATGAAATCTTTTAGTACACCCAACCCGGAGTTTTTGTCAGATTCGGGTTCTTTTCTACTTCCGACCGAGGTACAGGGAAGATGCTATAGTCATTTGTTGTAGACCAGCTTACACCACCGTTACCACTGCTCTGGAATCCGGGACAAGTCTTAGAACCGGGCTGATAGTTCATGAAAGGTTCGAACTTGGTTTGGCGAAGAGTACCCCAACGGAATTCTTCGAGGAAGTTGACTCCTTCCATACAGAACTCACGACGGGACTCGTTGCGGATTTTGTTCAGCGCATCTTCCTTGTTGCTAAATGTATATGGCCACATTTCTACCGATGGACGCTGACGAACCATGTTGACCTTTTCGGCCGCACCTGTCAAGTCATCCAACTGGGCTAATGCCTCAGCCCACATCAGCAAGACATAAGCATAGCGGTACACAGGTTCGTCGATAGGGCTGTCCTGCGCATATTCACATTCATAGCCTTCCATGACGAACTTACGGTAACGGTAGGCAAATTCCGCTTCACTGTTACCGTCCTGCATCAGGTCATACGGAGCATCCACACCCCAGGAAGGGTCTTTTTGCATATCCACATAATGACGCGATTGCTTCACCGGCCAGCGGAACACGTAGGGCACCGGATTGAGGTCGCCTGCATTCAGGCGCTTGGCATCGCCTCCCATGTAAGGTTCATCATACGGCAGAATCACGTTGTAACGCAGACGAGGGTCACGGTTCTCCCAAGCTTTCTTCAGACGGGCTTCGTTTCCGTCGCCCAAGTACAAACCGCGGTTTTTCTCCGATACAGTATTGATCTTCGTTACAATCATTTTTCTCAATTCAGGGCCACCCAGCACGTCTCCGTTTTCCAAGGAGTCGCGGAGAAAATAAATCAGACGGTCTCTCTCGGAAATATCGAAATAACCGGGGATAATGTCATTCCAGTCGAAATCCCTCTGCTCGTCTTTATACTCATACAAATCCACCAAGGCATTGGATGGCGCGAAGTAAGACCAGCCTTCCACTCCGTCGTGTCCCACCATGGAACGAGTTCCGCAATAACGTTGAGTGGAGTTTCCGTATCCCTTCAGCTTATCCGTATTGGAAACGGCAAAAATCATTTCCTCACATCCTTCGTTCGCTTCAGTGAAGATTTGCTTGTATCCGCCCTTGAACAAGCTGAAACCGCATTGTCCCACCTTCTCGAAATCGGCCACGGCCTTGCGGAGCAGACTTTCGTCTATCTTGGTACCCGTCACGGTGCCTACTTTATTGTCGTAATTATACTTTGCTCCCATCATCAGGTAGACACGTCCGCGCAAAGTGTAGGCAGCGCCCTTGCAGGCACGTCCTGTTTCGGCATAATGGTCGGGGAAATTCGGCTCATCTATACAGTCGGTCAAGTCCTGGATGACCTGTGCCCAGACTTCGTCTTCAGGAGATTGTCCCTTGGTACATTCGTCCACAGACCCCAACGGCTCCAGATAGAGAGGCACCCCCAGACCATAACGGCCGAAGAGCTCGTTCAGCCTGGTGTAGTAGAAAGCGCGGAGAAACTTGCTCTCGCACAACAGGCGCAAGCGGGTTTCGTCGTCCACGCCGCCGCTGCCCGGCTCCGACAGAACATCGATGGCAGAGTTGGCACGATGGACACCTTCGTATAAATACTTCCAGGCGTTTGAAAACAGTCCGTCGCCGGAACCTGAAGTGCCCTTCAGATAAGGAGGTGTACGGTAAGCATCAGTAGACATGCTCAATGCTTCGAAAGCAGGAGTCGCATTGGTATAGTCCTGATTGTAGATGCCCCATCCGCGCAAGTTCTGATAGATGGCAGCCACACCTGCGTTGGTCAATGTGGAGTTTGTCCACATGTTTCCGGAAGCAATCTGGTTGTGGGGAGCCATGTTCAGGTCCACACAGCTTTGCAACCCACAAAAAGCTAATCCTATGAGAGGAAGAATTATTTTTTTCATATTCATTGTTTCAGTTGTTAGTCAGTAGATTTAGAAAGTAATATTTAAACCACCGGAAATCATACGGGGAATAGGATAGGACTGGAATCCGGAGCCGCCCATTTCAGGATCCACACCCGGGAAATTCGTGATGGTAAGCAAGTTCTCGAATGAAGCGAAGACACGCAACTTGTTGATATAAGCCTTCCTCATCAATGCCTGTGGAAAGGTGTAACCAATCTGCAATGTTTTCAGCTTGATGTATGAAGCATTGTACAATTCGCCGGTATTCGCACGATGCGCACTGTTGGTGTTGCCTATACGCATGTAGGACGCGTAGATGTTTGCGTTCGGGTCGTTGGCAGGGTCGTAATTCGGATCGGTAACAGACAGCTCCGGGTCACAATAATAGTAGATGTGGCGCGCGTTTCTTGCCACGATGGTTCCTTCCTGCCAGCCTGCGTCACTCATGTCATTGAAGCCGCGTTCGTAGATGCGGCGATACATGCCCGCATTTCCGGCCCAGGTCATGTTCAGGTCTATTCCTTTCCATGCAGCAGAGAAGTTGATGCCGTATGTGTATTTGGGAGTGGTGGATTTGCCTGTGAATACACGGTCATCGTCGTTTGTGCCGTACATACCGTCACCGTTGACATCCGCGTAAACCATTTCACCGTACCACAGGCCCTTGCCTTGCCCTACACTCTGGTTGTTGATGTTGTACACACGGTTGCCGTCCGCATCGCGGTAGTCTATCATGGCGCGTACCCAGTCAAGGTCTTGCTTGGTACGTATCATACCGTCACGCGGACCTCCATGGGGGTCAGGAGTCACGCCGTCTGCCAAGTAAACGTTTCCGTTACCCTTGTGACGTTCGTAAAGGAAATGTTCGTTGTATATGTGGTCTTCTACTACTATAGTGTTGCCATAGTCTGCCACATCACCACGGTTGGTCACGTAGACACGGTTCCCATTTTCATCCACTTCCCATCCTTGTTTCAGTTTGCCTTTATATTTCGTTACTTTATTATTGTTGTAAGCGAAATTGATACCTACACTATACTCAAAGTCCTTGATTTTGTCGGACCAACGCAAGTTCATTTCAATACCACGGTTACGCATATTCGATGTATTGGTAACAGGAGCACTCACACTACCCATGGTCATAAAGATGGAAGGTGTAGCCAAGATACCTTTTGTAGTACGTTGATACCAGTCAGCCTCCACTGACAAACGGTTATTCAAGAAAGCCATTTCCAGACCAACGTTAGTAGATTCACCTGTTTCCCAATGCAAATACGGGTTGGCGATCTTGCTCAATTTCAATCCCTTAACAGTTTCGCCACCAAATGAGTAGTTGTTCGAGCTGTAAGTAGCCTGCCAGTCATAGTATCCGGAAGTGGTGTTACCCAAACGTCCCCATGATGCACGCAGCTTCAAATTAGAAAAGACATTCTTGACAGGTTCCATGAAAGGCTCTTCCAAGACACGCCATGCCAGAGATACGGAAGGGAATGTACCCCAACGATGGTCGGGACCGAAACGTGAAGAACCATCGCGACGGAAATTGGCTTCCACCAAGTAACGGTCCTTATAAGAGTAGTTCACACGGCCGAAATAAGATATCACGCCATATTCCTGCATAGGTGTACCGCCAACGGTTGGAATCATCTTGTCCGTAGCGGCTGTAAAATCGGGCAACGACATGTCAAGCAAGCCTGTACGGGTAGCGTTGAAGCCCTTCACCGTCCAGTAGTATTGTTCCGTACCTACCATGATGTTAAAGTCATGGTCGCCAATCTTGTTGGCGTAGCTGACAGTACCCACCTGTGTACGGTTCTGGTAGCGAGTAGTGGCACGGTAAGTGGTTGCCTGGTCGCTGCTGGTGCCTGCATAGAAGTCGCCGGTACGGAAGTTCTCCTTGTCAATGGTTCTGCTATAAGTTTCCGATTCATTGAATGTGGTCTGATAGTTGAAACGTCCCTCGATGGTCAGACCTTTGAAGGGCTTCAAGCGTGCATACCAAGTGGTATTGAGACGCGTATCGTTATAGGAACCTCCTCGAGCCAGCACGTCTGCAAGCAGGTTGGAAGTGGAAGATCCGTCCACTGCAACGCCGTAACGACCGTTGTATTCCGGAGTCATGGCCGGAGTATTCTGGAACATGTATGTAAAGCTGGTATTACCCGGTTCGCTGTTTTCGAACGTGGCATACGTCTGTGTGCCGAACGACAGGAATTTGTTGATTTCGGTTTCCACGTTCACACGTCCTTCATATCTCTTCAGACCTGTGTTCTGAAGCATACCGGGATTGTCCATATATCCGAACGAAAGCAGATAGGTGGTTTTGTCACTACCTCCGGTGATGGACACATTGTGCTTATGCATGGTGTAAGGACGGAACAACTCTTCTACCCACTGTGTGCTGGGGTATGCCAGGAAGTTTGGCACGCCGTATGGATTGTCTATGCCATTAGGATTGGATGCCGCCTTCTTCAAGCCTTCGCGCCATTCGTCTATAGCCGCCTGGGTATATTTGGTGCCGGCCTTATAGTCGCGGTTGGTACTCCAGCGGTTGGCCATTTCCATATATTCAGCATAGTTGTCCTCGAAATGGAAAGCCTTGCCGCTCATCTTTGAATTGGTCACAATACCTGTATAGGTGATTTTGGGTGCCTGTCCCTTCTTTCCTTTCTTGGTGGTAATGAGGATTACACCGTTGGCACCGCGCGAACCGTAAATAGCGGCACTGGCAGCGTCCTTCAAGAAAGAGATGCTTTCTACGTCATCGCTGTTTACAGATGCCATAGAGGCTTCTGACCCGTCCACGATGACCATGGGAGAAGAGCTGTTGAAACTGCCGAGACCGCGCATCTGGATGCTGGCTCCATCGCTGCCGGGCTTTCCCGATCCCTGGTTGACCTGTACACCTGCGGCCAGACCGGACAATGAACTGGACAGGCTTGTTGTAGCACGGCTCTCCAGCTTTTCGGCCGAAACGGTAGACACAGCTCCGGTAAGATTTACTTTCTTCTGCACACCGTAACCTACAACCACGACTTCATCCAGCAGACCACTGTCTTCTTTTAATGTGATTTTAAATTCAGTCTTGCCTTTAACAGGGATTGTCTGGTCCTTGTAACCAATAAAGCTGACCACCAAAACAGCATCGTTTTTTACCTTAAGGGTAAAATTTCCATCCATGTCGGTGATTGTTCCGTTGGTAGTTCCCTTTTCCAACACGTTTGCACCGATGACAGACGAGCCTGTTTCATCAAGCACTGTCCCTTTGACGGTTTTCTGTGCGAAAGCCATTGTAAAGGAACATAAGAACATGCACAGTAGCATGAGAAGTTTGGGCAGTTTACCCTTAATTCTGCATTTTTGTTCCATAAAAGTTTTTTTAGGATTAATAAATATTATTCTTTAAATATTATGCAAATGTATTAAATCGGCATAGCAGCCATCTATAAAAATCGTCCGAATAATAATATAAAATTGTCCATATCCGCCTTAGTAATACATATATTGCGATATTGTCTTGAATAACGATAAAGTATTTCATAAGAAAGAAGCCTTCCGACAGTGTGTAAGTTTCTATATCAGCATAAGACATTTTGCTACAAAAAACCGCGAATATTATCGAAGGCAACCGGTCAAGATACGTCTTGGCGAGGATGAGGAGGACGAGCGCTCTATTACCTATCGTCCTGCCGAACAGGTGCACCCGTGGAAAATGTCATTTTGCATGTTACCGACAAGGCGTGGAATTATATTACAACAAAGCCACTGCATGAGTCTCAATCTGTGCTAAACAGCAAACAGAGCAACGGTAAATGAGAGGTTCGACTGAAGGTACAAGACAACTATAAATTACGTTCGCTTCTACGTTCCTTTGGCGATAGTGTTGAGGTAATAGCTCCAGCCACTTTACGCCAAGAAATGAGAGAAATGGCACAGCGTGTCTTCCAAATGTATAATGACTAGATCTATATACTATAAAAGATAGAATTGGACTTCTTAACCTGCCATAATACATAGGAATTCCTATTACTTTATGTCACTAAACATATTCATTAATCCATAGTATCTCAGTTGTTTTACTATCTTTGTGACAAAACACCTGAATGCTATGACTATCACCTTATCTAAAAAACTTCCCGCCTATCCTACTTTTGTAGAAGGCATCCGCCGTGCGCCCGACAGAGGTTATCGTCTGACACCGGCACAAACAGAAACCGCACTGAGGAATGCACTACGCTACATTCCCGAAGAACTTCACGCCCAACTCGCCCCGGAATTTATGGACGAACTGCTCACCCGGGGGAAAATCTACGGCTACCGCTTCCGACCGCAAGGTGACTTGAAGGCAAAGCCTATTGACCAATACAAAGGGAACTGCATAGAAGGGAAAGCTTTTCAGGTAATGATAGACAATAACCTGAGTTTCGACATCGCCCTCTATCCTTACGAACTCGTCACTTACGGCGAAACGGGACAAGTATGCCAGAACTGGATGCAATACCGCCTCATCAAGCAATACCTGGAAATAATGACTGACAGACAGACTTTGGTAGTGGAAAGCGGACACCCTCTTGGTCTGTTCAAGTCAAAGCACGAAGCACCGCGTGTCATTATCACCAATTCGATGATGGTAGGCATGTTCGACAACCAGCGTGACTGGGAAATCGCCGCACAGATGGGCGTTGCCAATTACGGTCAGATGACAGCAGGCGGATGGATGTACATCGGTCCGCAAGGAATTGTACACGGCACATTCAATACCTTATTAAATGCCGGGCGCATGAAACTCGGTGTGCCGCAGGACGGAAATCTGAACGGTCATCTCTTTGTATCTTCTGGCTTGGGAGGAATGAGCGGAGCACAACCCAAAGCCGCCGAAATAGCAGGAGCCGCTGCCATCATTGCCGAAGTGGATGCGTCACGCATCGAAACACGGTATCGCCAAGGATGGGTGCAACATGTCACTTCCGACTTGAAAGAAGCCTATACCCTTGCCGCCGAAGCCATGAGGTTACGCAAACCTTGTTCCATTGCCTATCACGGAAATGTAGTGGAGCTGTTGGAATATGCCTTGAATAATCATATAGCCATTGAACTGCTGAGCGACCAAACTTCGTGCCATGCCGTGTACGAAGGAGGATATTGTCCGGCAGGCATCACCTTTGACGAGCGCACACGCCTGTTGAAAGAAGACCGCACACGATTTGAAAAGCTGGTAGATGTTTCACTACGGCGTCATTTCAATGTCATTAAAGCATTGGTAGAACACGGTACTTATTTTTTCGATTACGGCAATTCGTTTATGAAAGCCATTTATGATGCAGGAGTAAAGGAAATTTCACGCAACGGAATCGACGAAAAAGACGGTTTCATCTGGCCTTCTTATGTGGAAGATATCATGGGACCGCAGCTTTTCGATTATGGTTATGGCCCTTTCCGTTGGGTTTGCCTCAGCGGTAAACACGAAGATTTGATAAAGACCGACCATGCCGCCATGGAGTGTATCCCCAAAGAACGACGCGGACAGGACATGGACAATTGGATATGGATACGCGATGCCGAAAGAAACAATCTGGTAGTCGGCACTCAGGCACGCATCCTCTATCAGGACGCACTCGGGCGCATGAATATCGCCCTGCGTTTTAACGAAATGGTACGCCGGGGCGAAGTAGGCCCCATCATGTTGGGACGAGACCACCATGACGTGAGTGGAACCGACTCCCCTTTTCGCGAGACATCGAATATCAAGGACGGCAGCAATGTGATGGCAGATATGGCAGTCCAGTGCTTTGCTGGTAACTGTGCACGCGGCATGAGTCTGGTCGCCCTGCACAATGGCGGAGGCGTGGGTATCGGTAAGGCTGTCAACGGCGGATTCGGAATGGTGTGCGACGGCAGCGAGCGGGTAGATGCCATTTTGCGTTCGTCTATGCTATGGGATGTCATGGGCGGCGTGGCACGACGCGCATGGGCACGCAATCCGCACGCCATGGAAACATCCGAAGAATTTAACCGCACCCACCAAGAACAAGGTTATCACATCACCATGCCGCATCTGGCAGAAGATGTATTAATCGACAGAGTATTAAAAGAAAAAGGTATAAAACAACAATAACGTTACGAATTATGAGCTGGACAAGAATCATGGAATGCGTTCCCAACTTTAGCGAAGGGCGCGATTTGCAGAAAATAGATCAGATAGTGTCTCCCTTCCGTGCACGTGCCGGAGTGAAACTGCTCGACTACAGCAATGACGAAGACCATAACCGTCTTGTGGTCACTGTTGTGGGAGAGCCCGACGCTTTAAAAGAGGCTGTGATAGAGGCCATTGGCGTAGCAGTGAAGTTGATTGACCTCAACCATCATCAAGGGCAGCATCCGCGAATGGGAGCAGCAGACGTAGTCCCCTTTATCCCCATCAAAGGATGTACCATGGACGAAGCCATTGCCATCTCTAAAGAAGTAGGGCAAAAGGTGGCGGATACCTATCAGCTTCCTGTCTTCCTGTATGAAAAATCAGCAAGCGCTCCTCATCGCGAGAATCTTGCCACTATCCGAAAAGGAGAATTCGAAGGCATGGCCGAGAAAATCCATCAACCCGAATGGCATCCTGATTTCGGTCCCGAAGAACGACATCCCACTGCCGGAACCGTTGCCATCGGAGCACGTATGCCTTTAGTAGCTTATAATATTAACCTGAACACACCCAGTCTGGAGATTGCACATGACATTGCCAAGAAAATCCGTTTTATCGGAGGCGGACTGCGCTTCTGCAAGGCTATGGGCGTAGAACTGAAAGACCGAGGCATCACACAAGTTTCCATGAATCTGACAGACTACAGCAAAACTGCCCTCTATCGGGCTTTTGAGATGGTGCGTTTCGAAGCCCGCCGCTACGGAGTAAGCATTATCGGCAGCGAAATTGTGGGCCTGGTTCCCATGGAAGCCCTGATTGACACAGCCTCCTATTATTTGGGACTGGAAAACTTCTCGATGCAGCAAGTGCTGGAAGCACAGATTATGGAATAACAAGGAACCTATCGCCATGAACAACAACCTTATCATCAAGAATGCCCGCATCATCACCCCTCTCGGCACCTCTGCCCTGAAAGGTAAAGAGATGAACCGACTGCTGGATCTCACCGGAGGAACCGTAGTAGTAACCGACGGAGTGATTACCTACGCAGGCCCGTCACATCCTTCGTATGCAGAGCCGAAAGAAGATTACGAAATTCTCGACGCCGGGGGCCGGGTATTGCTTCCCGGATTCATTGATTCACATACCCATCTGGTTTTCGGCGGTTATCGCCCCGAAGAGTTCGTTTGGCGCATGAATGGGGAAAGTTATATGAGTATCATGCAACGCGGAGGCGGCATTATCAACACGGTACATGCCACTCGTGAAGCGACACCGGAGGAATTGAAATGCAAAGCCGAATGGTTTATTGATGTCATGAGCCGTATGGGGGTCACTACTGTGGAAGGGAAGAGCGGTTACGGGCTCGACCGCAATACCGAGCTCAAACAACTGGAAGTGATGCGTTCCATCAACCTCTCCCCGCAACGTAAAGTAGATATCGCCGCCACTTTCCTCGGTGCACATGCACTGCCTCCCGAATATCAGGGCAGAGCCGACGAATACATTGACTTTCTCATCCATGAGATGCTTCCTCTGGTCCGTGAAAAGCACCTTGCAGAGAATTGCGACATTTTTTGTGAACAAGGCGTCTTCACCGTAGCACAATCCCGACGACTCCTGCAAGCGGCACAGAAACAAGGATTCGGTGCAAAGATACATGCCGATGAAATTGTAAGTTTCGGCGGTGCCGAACTTGCCGGTGAAATAAGAGCACTCAGCGCCGACCATCTGCTGCACGCCTCGGATAACGGCATTCGTGCAATGGCAGAAAATAAGGTTGCCGCCACGCTCCTGCCCCTGACCGCCTTTACACTCCGTGAACCTTATGCACGCGGACGTGACATGATAGACAGCGGTTGTGCCGTAGCTCTCGCCACCGACCTCAATCCGGGCAGCTGTTGTTCCGGTTCCATCCCACTGACATTTGCACTGGCTTGCCTATATATGCATCTCACATTGGAAGAAGCTATCACCGCCATGACATTAAACGGAGCAGCCGCACTGGGTTATGCCCACCGGACAGGCAGTATCGAAGTCGGCAAACAGGGAGACCTTGTCTTGCTGGACACCGATACCCCAGCTGTACTCGTTTACTATACCGGCATGAATTCCGTGCAACACACCATCAAAGCAGGACGTATCCTATTTTAAATATTCACCCAACTTAAAAACATAATACCATGTTAACAGAACTCACTATCAAAGAATTTATTAATAAAGTCATCAGCAACGATCCCGTTCCCGGTGGCGGAAGCATATCCGCCCTCAATGGTGCCCTGGCGACTTCCCTTGCCGCAATGGTTGCCAACCTGACCATCGGACGAAAGAAATATGCCGAAGTAAACGAGGTTATGGAAGACCTTTCCGCCCGTTTTGAAGAATTGGCACGTCAACTCATTATCGATGTAGACCGTGACTCGGATGCATACAACCGCGTATTTGCCGCCTTCAAACTTCCCAAAGAAACAGAAGAAGAAAAAAACATCCGCAACGAAGCGATTCAAAAAGAGACCAAATATGCAGCCGAAGTACCGATGGAAGTGGCACGTACTGTCCATTCCATCCTGCCGATGATTGATGTAGTGGCACGAAAAGGAAACAGCAATGCCGTGACCGATGCTTGTGTGGCAATGATGTGTGCACGAACCGCCATACTGGGTGCTTTGCTAAATGTCCGCATCAACCTCACCTCTATCAAAGACGAGAAATTTGTGAAAGAAATGACTGAAGAAGCGGATATGATAGAAAAGACAACGATTGCCGAAGAACAAAAAATATTGGACTATGTGAAAACCGTTCTCTAAAAAAGAAGAGTATGAAAAACGTATATCAAATAGGTTCCGGCGAACTCACATTCGATATTATCGAACGCATCATCAATGAGAACCTGAAACTGGAACTGGCCCCCGAAGCTCGGGAACGCATTCAGAAGTGCAGGGACTATCTGGATAAAAAGATAGCCAATTCCGACACACCGCTTTATGGTATTACCACCGGGTTCGGCTCGCTGTGCAACCGTAATATTTCGCCTGATGAGCTGAGCACCTTACAAGAGAATCTGGTAAAAAGCCATGCTTGCAGTGTGGGCGAAGAAATGCCACACGTCATTGTAAAACTGATGTTTCTGCTCAAGGCACATGCCCTCTCGTTGGGACACAGCGGCGTACAAGTCATTACCGTGCAGCGCATTATCGACTTCTTCAACAATGACGTAATGCCCATTGTATATGACCGTGGTTCGCTGGGTGCATCCGGCGATCTTGCCCCGCTTGCCAACCTCTTCCTGCCACTTATCGGTGTGGGAGACGTATATTATAAAGGTAAGCGGTGCGAAGCCATCAGTGTGCTCGATGAATTCGGCTGGGAGCCTGTGAAACTGAAAAGCAAAGAAGGATTGGCTTTGCTGAACGGCACACAATTCATGAGCGCCAACGGTGTTTATGCCATCTTGAAAGCGTTCCGACTGAGTAAAAAAGCCGACCTCATTGCCGCTGTTTCCCTTGAAGCCTTCGACGGACGCCTCGACCCGTTCATGGATTGTATCCAACAGATGCGACCGCACCAAGGCCAGATAGAAACAGGGACAGCATTCCGCCGTATACTAGAAGGAAGTGAAATCATAACTCAGCCCAAGACACATGTGCAAGACCCCTATTCATTCCGCTGTATCCCCCAAGTACACGGTGCCACCAAGGATGCCATCCGCCATGCCGCGTCCGTTCTGCTGACCGAGATTAACTCCGTCACCGACAATCCCACCATCTTCCCCGATGAAGACCTGATTATATCGGGCGGGAATTTCCACGGACAACCTTTGGCACTCGTCTATGATTATCTCGCCATCGCTTTGGCCGAGTTGGGAAATATATCCGAGCGTCGCGTAGCCCAACTCATTATGGGACTTCGCGGACTTCCCGAATTCCTTGTTGCCAATCCCGGACTGAATTCAGGCTTTATGATTCCCCAATATGCAGCCGCTTCCATGGTCAGCCAAAATAAAATGTATTGCTACTCCGCCAGCAGTGATTCCATTGTCTCCAGCAACGGCCAAGAAGACCATGTGAGTATGGGTGCCAATGCCGCCACAAAACTATTTAAGGTGATGGACAATCTAGAGCATATCCTTGCCATCGAACTGATGAATGCAGCTCAAGGTATCGACTTCCGGCGTCCGCTCAAAAGCTCTCCATACATTGAGAAATTCCTCTCGGTTTATCGCAAGGAAGTGCCTTTCATCCGCGAAGACATTGTGATGTACAAAGAAATACATAAGACTGTGGCTTTTTTGAAACGCCACCAAGTGGATTATTAAGCTATTATTTCACTATCTTTGCAGGCAAAAAGAAGACAACGTATGAATAGCGACAATAAAGAAGAAATGTTTCCCATTGTAGATGAACAGGGAAATATTGTGGGAGCTGCCACACGAGGCGAGTGTCATGACGGCAGTAAAAAACTTCATCCAGTAGTGCACCTTCATGTGTTCAATAGTAAAGGGGAACTTTACCTGCAAAAACGACCGGAATGGAAAGATATCCAACCCGGCAAATGGGACACTTCAGTAGGCGGTCATGTCGACTTGGGCGAAAGTGTAGAAATAGCACTCCACCGTGAAGTGAAAGAAGAACTCGGAATCACCGACTTCACTCCCGAACTGCTGATTAATTATGTTTTTGAGTCTGCCCGCGAAAAAGAACTGGTATTCTCACACAAAACCATTTATGACGGCCCTATCACCCCCAGTGACGAATTAGCCGGAGGCCGTTTTTGGACATTAGACGAAATAAAAGCCAATATGGGGAAGGATATCTTTACACCAAACTTTGAGAACGAGTTCTGCAAATTAGGCTTCTGAAACATCTTTTTCATGGAAAGGGGCAAATTCTTGACTTGCATCAAGAATTTGTCCCTTTAGCGTATATTTTGGACTCATAAGCATACAACAGAAAACAAAAGCGCGTAATTTTGTGTTGTAAAACATAGAAAGAAAGGATAACAAGATTATGAAAAAGGTAAAAAGTATTGTAATGAAAGTCCTGGCTATGATGGGTGAAAACGAAGTAAGAGCTTGGGGCGTAGGCATTAAGTAATATAAATGCCGGTATTTAAATCAACTAAAAAGGATAACATTATGAAAAAGTTAAAAGAAATCATTAAGACAGGTCTTATTGATATGGGAAATGGTGCCCTACGTGCTTGGGGATACGAAATCAAGTAACCACCATACTTGATTAGAGAACTTTATTTAAAACTCAATAGAATAAAAGAGAGTAGTCCAATGGATTACTCTCTTTTTTATTTATCAGGTATCTTATTTACTGCAATCAGTTAGAAAAACGATAAGTATTTTAAGAACTTATCCTATCGCCTTTATCCACTAACAGCGGCAAAGATAATAATATTATTAATTTCTTCACTATCATTAAAGCAGAAAATATAAATTTATCTCATTTCTGTTTCTTTATCTTAATAATTTCATGCAGTTTATCCATTTGGGGGCACTTTATTCTCACACAGACAAGCATCATTACAGTATATAATAGGTAGAAATAAGACAGTCAGAAAAAAACTTTTTTCACTGTAAATACCATCTACAGGCACTTTATACAAGTAGGATAAGTTCTTAAAATACTTAGCAAATATTCCCTTATTCATTAGCCTTCCAAATCTATTATAGTATTATTAACTCTATGAAACACTTATGAAAATTAAGACTTTAACCCAAAGAGGTAAGTACACATTACTGGCAAGTGTACTTGGAATGATTTCAATTCCTTCGTCTGCCATCCCTACCGGTATGGTTGATGTTTCACTCCCAACCGTAGCACAACAGACGGCCAAAATCAAAGGAAAGGTTTTGGATGCCAAAACCGGAGAACCGGTTATCGGTGCTAATGTCGTTGTAAAAGGAACCACAAACGGCAGTATCACCAATTTCGATGGCGAATACGAACTGACAGCACCGATTGGTTCTACTCTCAGTATCTCTTTTATTGGTTATAAATCAATAGAGGTAAAAGCCACCGGCGGTTTGCAAACAATCAAATTAGATGAAGACTCTGAAGCACTGGACGAAGTCATAGTAGTAGGCTACACGACTCAGCGTAAAGAAAGTTTAACCGGATCTATGAATAACATCAAAAGTGAAAAGTTGAAGGACATAACCACGCCATCGGTAGAAAATTTATTAAATGGTAAAGTTCCGGGAGTATATGTAGCCCCGGGGTCTGGTCAACCCGGTTCCAGTGGTGCAGTTGTTATCCGCGGACAAGCCACACTTAACGGTACAACTTCTCCACTGTGGGTTATCGACGGGGTTATAGTAGGCTCGGATGCCGGACAACTAAATCCTGCGGATATTGAAAGCATGACTATTTTAAAAGATGCTGCCTCTACCGCCATTTACGGTTCGCAAGGTGCAAATGGTGTTATTGTGGTTACAACCAAAAGCGGACGAGCTGAAAAAATGACTATCGAAGCATCTGTAAAACTAGGTATCAGCTCACTAAACAATGGAAACTTGGAAGTGATGAATGGCGCAGAACTTTATGACTACTATACCTCCTTCCAAAATGCCAATGAAATTTCTTTTCCACGATGGAACAAGGATTTGCGCGACAGCAATTTCAGTTGGTGGGATTTAGCTACCCAAAACGGACTCACACAGGAGTACAATGTATCTTTACGCGGAGGTAACGAAAAAATGCAATCTTATCTATCTGTAGGATATTATGATGAAGAAGGTGCCGTGAAAGGATATGATTACAGTCGGTATAACTTCCGCTTGAAGACTACATACAAGCCATTTGACTGGTTGACAATCAAACCCGCGCTCAGCGGTTCACTTCGGAATATTGATGACCGCCAATACTCTGTCACAGCTATGTATTCTATGCTCCCATGGGATAGTCCCTATGACAAAGACGGCAACTTGGTTCCTCACCGCTACAGTGGTTGGGTAAACACTCAGCAGACCAACTACCTATACGATTTACAATGGAACCATTCAGAATCCAAATATTACGAATTCATGGGAAGTTTAGATTTTGACATTAAAATAACAGACTGGCTGACCTTCTCATCTGTCAACAACTACAAATACATCAATTCTACTTCTCACGGTTACAGTGATCCGCGCTCAAGCAGTGGCGAAAATGTAAACGGACGTCTCACAGAATGGAGAGCAGAAGTGACCCGCCGTTATACCAACCAAAAATTATTAATAAACAAAGACTTTGGCAAGCACTCTATCAGCGGATTGATAGCTTACGAATTTAATGATTATTATTATAAGAATCTAGATGTCTATGGTACCGGATTTGTACCCGGATTCGAAGTCCTGGATGTAGTATCCAAACCCGAACGTACGAAAGGCGGTATCAGCGAATGGGCTACTCAGTCTTATTTCACCCAATGGAAATATGTATATGATGGTAAGTATATTGCCGAAGCCTCTATCCGCCGGGACGGTGCATCCAACTTAGGTACGAACGCCAAATACGGCAATCTTCTGTCCGGTAGTGTAGGATGGATTATCAGCCGTGAAGACTGGTTTGATATAGATTGGATTAATAACCTTAAAATACGTGGAGGTTATGGTACTGTAGGTAATCGTCCCTCTTCACTTTACCCACAATACGACCTGTATTCAGTTTCTTCCAGCTATAATGAAAGTTCCGGTGCATTGATCAGTGTCATCGGTAACAAAGACTTGACATGGGAAAAAACCTATACCACAAGTATCGGACTTGACGCTGCATTGTTCAATAACCGTCTGCGCTTTACTTTTGATTTCTATTCAAAAGATACAGATAATATTCTTTATAACGTACCCGTTACAGGACTTACCGGTGTGACTAGTGTTTATAGAAATATCGGTAAAATGAAAAACACCGGATATGAAATCTCACTGGGTGGTGATATCATCAGTACAAAAGACTGGTTCTGGAACGTAGAATTAAATATTGGTCACAACAGTAATAAATTGAAAGACCTCTATAAACAAAAAGATACAGACGGAAACTATGTAGTAAAACCCGTTATCATCAGTGATGGAAGCAGTATTGCCGGTACAGCGCAGCGCATCCTCGAAATCGGTTATCCGGTAGATACTTATTATTTAAAGGAGTGGGCAGGTGTAAATCCAGAAAACGGTGCTCCAATGTGGTACAAAGACACTAAAGACAGCGAAGGCAATGTCACAGGAAGAGAAACAACCTCTAACTACGCAGAGGCAGGATATTATAAGTGCGGTTCAGCAGCTCCCGATTTGTTCGGAGGTTTCTCTACAACTTTAACATGGAAAGGCTTTGACTTAAATGCCGTATTCGGTTACTCTATCGGTGGAAAGATTTACAACTATTCACGTCAGGAGTATGACTCCGACGGTACTTATACCGACCGCAACCAAATGAAACTGAAAGACGGTTGGAACCGTTGGGAAAAACCGGGAGATATCGCCACTCACCCCGTTGCAAAATATAATAATCAGGATAAAGGCAACTCTGCATCTTCCCGCTATTTGGAAAACAGTGATTATCTGAAACTACGCTCTCTGACCCTGGGCTACAACTTTAAGTTACCGCAATGGGGCATCCAGAACTTACGCGTATTCATGAACGCAGAAAACCTGTTTACCATTACAGATTATTCAGGCGTAGACCCTGAAATTCCGGCTAGTAACGGTTCTGTGATGGGTACTGCCGGTCCTGCCGTTTATCCGTCTGTACGTAAATTTATGTTCGGTTTAAATCTTACCTTTTAATCAGTAGAAACAATATGAAAAAGATATTGACCTTATTATTGGCAGCGGCATCATTGACCGCTTGCGACATAGACCGTTTACCATATAGTTCTATGGCTGCAGAACAAATCACAAACGATCCTTCCGCATCGTTGGAATCTCTAATGAACGGTATGTATGCTCAGCTAAAGACATGGTCGGACCCCATGCACCGTTGTGGTGAGTATGCCGGCGACAATATGATGATTCGCGGTTCATCAACAGATGCCTTCTATGAATTCATCTCTTTCTCCCGCACTCCGGTAAACTATCGTTTACAGAACTTCTGGGATTATGGTTACAAGGCTGTTGCCCAGGCCTCAAATATCATCAAAATGATAGAAGAAGGGCAGAGTGCCGAGATAGACAACCAATTAGGAGAGTGTTATTATGTACGTGGTATGATGTATTTTTACTTATGCCGTGCTTATGGACGTCCTTACTATCAGGCTCCTGATAAGAACTTAGGCGTACCTATTGTTAATGGTACTCCCGATGATATTATGGGAGACCTGCTACTACCCGACCGTTCTACTGTAAAAGAAACCTATGAACAGGCCATCAGTGACTTGAAAAAGGCAGAAGAAATGATGACTATCAACAAAGGTGCTGCTTATGCCTCAAAAGAAGCAGCTCAGGCAATGCTCTCACGCGTATATCTGTATATGAGTGGAACGTATGAAAATCCCAATCGGGAATATGCCCAGTTAGCTGTTGACTATGCGGACAAAGTAATCAATTCGGGCACCTACTCATTATTGCCGCGCGAAGAGTTCATGAAATATAACACGCTTACTCCCGAGAACAACGACGAATCCATCTTTGTGGTAAAACGTGTTGCTTCTGAATTCTCCGGTTATGACCACTACTATGGCATTGGCGGTATGTATGCCAATATCGGCGGTATGGGTTGGGGAGAAATGTATGCCAGTGCCAAATATATTGATTTGTTGAATGAGACAGGACGGAATGACTGGCGTCCGGATCATTATAAAATCGTAGACGCACGTGCTGCATTTATCGAACCGACATACACTGATAATCATAAAGAAGTATTCCGTTTTATCAAACAAGATTCAGAAACGGTTTTAAATTACGAACAGTTGACTGTAACACAAAAGGGAGCGACAGTGGTTTGCCAAAAGACCAAAGAAGTATACGGAAAAGATGTTCCGGACGGTCCGGAATACACACTGACTCCTGTAGATGCCGAACAGGATATTTATTCTATCACTTACCAAGACGGCAAGACTTATATAGGTATGCTGGACTATTACATCTCTCTCAACCGTGTATATCCACAATTCTATATCACCAAATGTTCTCGCGAAGGAGAAGATTCGCATTTACATTCACCGATTATCAGTCGTTTGGGTGAAATATATCTGAATCGTGCAGAAGCCTATGCTAAATTAGGCAATTATTCGGCCGCTTTAGCCGACCTTAATACCATTCGCGAACGCTCTATCATCGGTGGTGGATACGCTTCATTGAACGCAACAAACGCCAGCGAAAGAATTGACAAAGAACGCCAATTGGAATTAGCCTATCAAGCAGAACGCAGCTATGACGTGTTCCGCAACGGTAAGCCTTTGACACGTCGCTATCCGGGACCTCACAAACAATTTGAAGACATTCCCGCATCAGACTATCGTGTTGTTTATTACATTCCACAGAATGCAATAAATGCTTATCCGGGCACTTTGACTCAAAACCCGACTAATAGTAGCGGAGTTATCCTGAATTAAGGCTCTCTTTTCAATAACATATTAGTTTTTTATGAGATGGTTCGTAAGTGACAGCACTTAAAGAACCATCTCTTTTTATGAACAAACCTATTCAGGGAAACAAAAACATTTCATTCATAAGACATCCGGCAGCATTTACTTCTTTTTTATTCGTCCGTTCCGGAGATTTTCTATAATTTTGCATCAAACAACTATTAATCCAATAAAACTTTATCAGAAAAAACCATGATTAAAAAACTATCTACCTTGGTAGCCGGTTTAGCATTGATATGTCTGGCCGGATGCACTTTACCTCAAAAGGAAGTTGCACAAAACAATTCATTTGCCCCTATTGAAGTAGCAGTACCCGAACGATCCGCAGGACAGCAAGATGTAATCCAACTGACCACTCCTAAGCTCGACACTGTTCGTGTCGGATTTATCGGACTTGGAATGAGAGGTCCCGGAGCTGTGGAACGCTGGACACATATCCCCGGAACAAAAATTGTCGCACTCTGCGATTTACTCCCCGAAAATGCAGAAAAAGCACAAAAAATCGTAACCAATGCAGGAATGGAAGCACCGGTGCTCTACTCTGGTTCGGAAGATGCATGGAAACAACTGTGCGAACGTGATGATATCGACCTTGTTTATATTGCCACCGACTGGAAGCATCATGCCGAAATGGGTATTTACGCTATGGAACACGGCAAGCATGCCGCCATTGAAGTTCCCTCTGCTATGACACTGGATGAAATCTGGGCGTTAATCAATACTTCGGAAAAGACCCGCAAGCACTGTATGCAGTTGGAAAACTGTGTATACGACTTCTTCGAACTGACAACATTGAACATGGCTCAACAGGGATTGTTCGGTGAAGTGCTGCACGTAGAAGGTTCTTATATCCACAACCTTGAAGAATTCTGGCCCTACTATTGGAACAACTGGCGTTTGGACTACAATAACGAAAACCGTGGAGACGTTTATGCCACTCACGGCCTTGGCCCGGCCTGCCAATTGCTGAATATTCACCGTGGCGACCGCATGAAGACTTTGGTAGCGATGGATACCAAGGCTGCAACTGGTCCTGACCTGGGTAAGAGATATGGCTTGGCAAACGATTCTATCGAGTTCCAGAACGGTGACCATACCATGACTTTCATCCGCACTGAGAACGGCAAAACTATTCTTATCCAGCACGATGTGGTGAATCCTCGTCCTTACAGCCGTATGTATCAGCTGACAGGTACAGATGGTTTCGCCAACAAATACCCTATCGAAGAATATTGCTTGCGCCCCGACCAGGTTGACGCTAAAGAAGTGCCTAACCACGAAAACCTGAATATGCACGCTGCTGTTCCCGAAAACGTGAAAGAAGCCTTGATGCAGAAATACAAACACCCGATTCACCAGGAACTGGAAGAAACTGCCAAGAAGGTAGGTGGTCACGGTGGTATGGACTACATCATGGACTATCGTCTGGTTTACTGTCTGCGCAACGGTTTGCCTTTGGATATGGATGTATACGACTTGGCTGAATGGTGCTGCATGGCAGACCTTACCCGCCTTTCTATCGAAAACGGTAATGCTCCGGTAGCTGTACCCGACTTCACCCGCGGTAGCTGGAACAAGGTGAAAGGTTATCACCACGCATTTACCAAATAAAAACGGCACGCTTTAAAACAACAATAACTTATGATTGGGGCAATCAGTGTATATTGGCAGCTCCAGTCATAAGTTATTTTTTTACGCCCTTATAAAACAAAAGAAGCAAGTTCAAACCCTGTCAAACGGAAATCTTACGACAAAAGAGAAACATTTCCGAATAAACAGTTCTCTTCTACAAAAATTATACTATTTTTGCTAGAATAAAATAAGACCATGTTCAAAGGTTACCCAAAGTGTAGATATACAACCATTTTTATCATTTTTTCAATTGCTTTTATATGTGGGCTAAATTACAAAAAATGGTATGCCACTAATCATTTAGCGACAAAACGTGTCTTCCTTGCATACTCCCTCGCCAAAGACGAAATAGGTAACGGGAATCTCGAAAAACACCTCTTGCAGGAATTCAGAAGACAGGGGGTTGAAGCTATATTCGATCGCTTCTATTTAGATTGTACCAAATTAAATGAGCAAGAAGAAATAGAACATTGCCAAAACTATCTCGAATTAGTTAAGAGTAAATCCACAGACCTCATCCTCACCATAGGAGACCAAGCTACATATTCCATCTTATCCACCCGCCACCAACTGTTGGGTTCTGTTCCCATATTGGCATGTAATGTACATTTTCCAAATGAAAAACTGATAGAAGAATATAATGAAAAGAAAGTTTATGTCCTCAGCGATATCCCCGACCTGCAGCGCAACATAGAATTTATAAAGACACTGCATCTCCACACCAACATGGACATTATCTATAATATAGATTTTAGTTATCTGGGACATAAATCTTTTGATATGCTCACCCGTACTGTAGACAGAAAGAGTGTAAGAATGTTGGGATATGCTAAAGGATTTGCCCAAGAGGATGAATACAACAGACTGACGGAAATGATTAAATACTTTAATCTGATGCCCGGCATGACCAATGAAAATCCGAATAAAAATCAATTGTCCGTCAGCCTCTGCCCTTTCCGATATATAAAAGGGTCTTCTTTGCTCATTATGTTGGAACGTTCCAGACGAGATCAGGAAGACCAAGTATTCTTATTGGACAAATTTGACATGATGTCCATCCCAATTACCAACGCATTGAATATTCCCTCATTCAGTTGCATCCGTGAAGGGTTTAACGAAAATGCCAAGATTGTGGGCGGATACATGGCAACAGAAGAGATTTCAGCCAAAGCAGCAGCCGACTTAGCCTTCCGACTGATGAAAAATGAAAAGATAGGCATGCCTAAAATAAGGGCTTTGGACAAAGAATATATATTAGATTGGACTTATCTCTCCGAACACGCCAAACACATACATCAGATTCCCGCCCATATACGCATCATCAATTATCCCTTTTATGACCGTTACCACAAGGAACTTTATATACTGGGAGCATTGTTCGTTATTGCCTTTATCTTGATTTCCGTCAGTCTGCTACGGGCCCACCGCCGTTCTTTGAAAGAGCGTACCAACCTCCGGATTCTGGAAGAGGCTCAGAAACGGTTAAGCCTTTCTGTCAACGGAGGTCATATTTCGCTTTGGAATGTTCAGGACGACATCATCGAGTTCGATGCTAATTATACGAACCCGTCAGGACTGAAACAACAGAAATTTACAAGAGATGAAATCAGGAAGTATACCCATCCGGACGACGCTCCATTATTGAAAACTTTTTATGAAACCATGCACCAATCACCCGGCATGCAAATGCAGCGGATACGGTTTTCTTTCGGCAACGAAGAAGGAAACTACCAATGGTATGAGCTGAGGTGCAGCAGTATGAAAGACACCCGGGGCAAAATGATGATGGCGGGAGTCATTCAAAACATCCAAGCACAGGTGGAGCGTGAAGAACAACTCATACTGGCAAAACAAATTGCCGAGAATGCTGAGTTGAAACAATCATTCCTCAACAATATGAGCCATGAAATCCGTACTCCTCTGAATGCTATTGTGGGATTCACCAATATATTGGTAGGTGAAGGTTCAGACAAAATAGACCCGGAAGAAAAAGCAATGATGCTTAATCTGGTCAATCACAACAATGACTTGCTTTTAAAATTAGTCAATGATGTATTGGAAATATCCCGCCTTGATTCCGGAGGACTGACCTTCGAAATGGAAGAATGTGACTTGAAAGATATTGTAAAGGAGATTTTTATGACCTACGAAGGGCTAATCCAACCGACACTGCAGTTTCACCTTGAAATGGACGAAAGTATTCCGTTACCTGTACATATCGACCGGTTCCGTTTTACTCAGGTTATCTCCAATCTGCTGAACAACGCCAACAAATTTACCAAAGAAGGAAGAATCACACTGGGATGCAAGTTTGACAAAGAACATAACAAGGTATGTATCTACGTACAAGACACCGGAAAAGGCATTGACGAACAAGAACTTATCATGATTTTCGACCGTTTCTATAAGACCAATGAATTTGAACAAGGTAGTGGTTTGGGACTTTCCATCTGTAAAGTGATTATTGAACGGCTGGGCGGGCGTATAGAGGTACAGTCGGAAGTGGGAAAAGGAAGTTGTTTTACAGTGATTTTATCCTTGGCAAAAACAAATAAAAGTGATGGAAAGGAATAACAAATAATGGAAAATACACTGAGGCCTTGGCAGAGGTGGCTATTGTTCTGTGCAGCTATGGCACTCGTTTTTGTATCGGGTGTTGCGATATCCACTTTGTTGGAACATCAAACGGAAACAACAAATACAGTTACCGGTAAGAAGAAAATAAAGATAACCGGCATAGAAGCCCGCAGTTCTGTTTTCTCCGAAAATTACCCGCGCGAGTATCAGACCTGGGCAGATACACTCACCGTAGGATACCAAGGCAACTGCACAGAAGGAACAGCCGTCGATGTTTTGGCACAACGCCCCGAACTGGTTATACTATGGGCTGGTTATGCTTTTTCCAAAGACTACCGCACCCCGCAAGGACACATGTTTGCACTAAACGATATCACCCATTCGCTCCGCACCGGCGCACCTATGAGTGACACCGAAGGACCTCAACCTGCATCCTGCTGGGTATGCAAAAGCCCGGACGCCCCCCCAATTGATGGAGAGCATCGGGGTGGATTCTTTCTACCATAACAAATGGGCAGCACTGGGTAGCGAAATAGTAAATCCCATCGGATGTGCAGACTGCCACGAACCGGAAAACATGAATCTGCACATCAGCCGTCCCGCCCTTATCGAAGCATTCAGCCGCCAGGGAAAAGATATAACAAAAGTATCTCCTCAGGAAATGCGTTCATTGGTATGCGCTCAATGTCATTCTGAATACTACTTCAAGGGGAACGACAAGTACGTAACTTTCCCCTGGGATAAAGGCTTTACGATGGAAGACATCGAGAAGTACTATGATGAAACGGATTTCACTGATTATATTCATACCCTGAGTCGTGCCCGCATTATAAAAGCACAGCACCCCGACTATGAAATTTTTCAAATGGGTATTCATGGCCAGCGCGGTGTATCCTGTGCCGACTGCCACATGCCCTATAATAATGAAGGAGGCATAAAGTATAGCGACCACCACATCCAGAATCCATTGACTGTGGCGCAACGCACTTGCCTCACCTGTCACCGTGGAAATCAAGAAACACTTTGCAATAATGTGTACGAACGCCAACAAAAAGCAAATGAACTGCGCATACTCTTGGAAAAAGAACTGGCAAAAGCACACATCGAGGCAAAGTTTGCATGGCAACAGGGAGCCACTGACGAGGAAATGAAAAAAGCTTTGCAGTTTATCCGCCAGGCACAATGGAGATGGGATTTCGGAGTATCTTCACATGGCGCTTCTTTCCATGCGCCGCAAGAAACGATGCGTATACTGGGACACGGACTGGATAAAGCATATCAGGCACGAATGGCCATTGCCAAAGTGCTGACAAGGCACGGATATACAGAAGAGGTAGCATTACCAGACCTCTCTACCAAAGAAAAGGCACAGCAATACATCGGCCTGAATATCCCGGCAGAGAAAGCCGCCAAAGAAAAGTTCTTGGAAAAGGTCGTTCCACAATGGCTGAAGAAAGCCAGGGAAAACGGCCGCATCACTCCACATTCACTTTAGTCAGCTTCCCTGTCACCGAATCAATGATGAATCCATAGACCTTGATATCAGAAGGTATCAACGGATGATTGACAATGGCATGCACAGTGCCGCGCACGGATTTCTCCGTATCTTCAAATCCGTCCAGCCATGTCGCAAAGTCCACACCGCAATAGTGAATCATATCGATTGTTTCCTGCTTGATACCGCGCGCCTTCATGTGCTCTATCATTTCAGTGCTGTTCATGTGGCAAGCACCACAATCGGAATGGGCTATGACCATGACTTCTTTTACACCCAACTCATATATAGCCACCATCAGACTGCGAATTACACTCCCGAAAGGATGCGAGATGACACCTCCTGCATTTTTTATCATTTTCACATCACCATTCTTGATGCCCAAAGCGGCCGGCAACAACTCGGTCAGTCGGGTATCCATGCATGAAAGAATAGCGATTTTCTTATCGGGATATTTATTGGTAATATATTTTTCATACCCCTTGTTTGCTACAAATTGTTTGTTGAATTCTAGAATTTCATCTAACATGGTTCTGCGTTTTTTATGTCTCTCGCAAACATACGAAAAAAACAAATGAAGCGGTACATTCCCGCTTAAGAATTTTAATGGACGCCCGACTTTTTACATGCGGACCATCCCCCCTGCCCTCTTGAACGGGGTTGTGTCAAAACGTGGATAATGCTGTCGTTTAGTTCGTAGGGGCGAGGTTC
>OFFS01000022.1_pt1 | contig 140828 bp, 118 predicted proteins | sample 1521541 | NCBI WGS metagenome assembly OFFS01 (sample SAMEA3504127, study PRJEB24116) | mouse gut metagenome | biome: mouse gut; feature: mouse-associated habitat; material: faeces | place: Denmark | collected 2011 | reverse complement strand
ATGTACATAAAAGAGGCTGACTAATCTGTCATATTGACTTTTTAGTCAGCCCCTTCTTTTATATTATCCTAAAATCAGTTATTCACCGGCCTGAGCACAAAACGGAACTCGTATGGACGTGCCTTCACAAGATACCCGTCAAGCGGCCATTCTCCCCATGAATTGATGCAGCCGAGCCCCATCTGCACAAGGTCAAAATTGACCCATGTGTTGCCGAGGGAACGCTCATCCTCAAATGCGAGCTTCTTGAGTTCAAGCGAATGCGCCTGATTGTCATCAAGAACCCTCACATCCATTTCAGTCCAATGGAAAGGCAAGGCAGAACCAGAGAACTTCACATCTGAAGTGATTTCAATACCGGAGCCGTTGTCGTCAAGAACCCTCATCCACTTAAGGCCTGTCTTTGTCCCGGACTCCTGAGGACGCACATAGCCATAATGATACTGGTCCTCGACACGCTGGACATAATGCCCCATCAGAGCCGCACTGCTGCGGTCGGAATAATTCTCGAAAGGTCCGAGACCGAAAAACTCAAGAACAGAATATTCGCCCGGCATCGCCAGCTCCATTCCGAAACGCTGCATTATCGGAGCCTCGGAAAGCTTGCCTGCATCAGCCATGGATTCAGTAACGGCCATTGTACCGTCTGCGAAGACATCATACGCCATGCTTACCCTTGCGGCCTCACCTATCGGCTTGAAGACAACCTCAACCCTGTAGCTTCCGTCATTCTCCTTAACCTGGAATGAATCCACCTCAAGCGCCGCGTCACGCCACATCTTCATCCTCTTGTCCTGGCCTGCGCCAAGGTCATTCTCAACTCCTGCCCTTGCAAAAGACGGTCTGAGAGGAGACTTCACAAGTTCTTTCCCGCCAAGGTTCCATCCGACCAAAGCTCCTGACTCTGAGTCGAACGTCATCTTCCAAGAGGCAATCCTATCCGTTCCTGAGCCTTCAAAGGCCATCTCGCCAAAGAAAGAATGCATATTGCCATCCCTGACATACTCAGGACGTCCTGACTCATCTTCAAAAGGAACGGCAGCAGCCTCATTAAGGCAGATCTGGTCGTAGGCTACCTCAGATCCTGCAGTAAGGATTCCGTCCGCCCTTCTGAGCACATATCTCACATTCAGATACACATCATGGGCAGAAAGTGACTCAAGCGAGCATACCTCCATTATGTCAGCCTCATTGAATCCGAGCGCAACTTCAGCGGTCTCCTGAGGTGCTATGGCCGGCATGGAAACGCAGCCGGAAAGGACAGGCTCCCCGTCCACCTCTACATTCCAATGCATCATGTACCTTGACAGGTCTATAAAGAAATTCTCGTTATATACATTCACCATGCCCGAAAGCGCCATAGCCTCAGAAGCGGAAGTCAAAATAGAACGGTACTGGTATGCCACCTCGTATGCATGCGGGTGCAAAGTACGGTCAGCGGCAATAACACCGTTGCAGCAGAACGAGTTGTCAGAAGCGTCATAGTCATTGAAGTCACCGCCATATACGAAAACATGGTCAGTTCCCTCTTCGTCAGACGGCCATTTCAGAGCCTGGTCAACGAAATCCCAGATGAAGCCGCCCTGATATGACGGATATTTCCTCACAAGGTCCCAGTACTCCTTGAATCCTCCCATGGAATTGCCCATAGCATGAGCATACTCACACTGGATGAGAGGACGTTCCGGAGAAGATGCCGCATATTTCTCGCAGTCGTCATAATTCCAGTACATAGGGCACATGATGTCATTGTACTGCGTATGCTTGGCAAGCTCATACTGCACCGGACGTGAAGAATCCATAGCCTTTGCCATCTCATATCCCTTCTTGAAATTAGAACCGTATCCGGCCTCATTTCCGAGGCTCCATGTTATGACGCTCGGATGATTGAAATCCCTTTTTATCATCCTGCCTATCCTTGAAAGATGCGCAGTCTCGAATGACGGGTCATCAGCAAGCGTCTCCTTGCCATATCCCATTCCGTGAGACTCAACGTTGGCCTCGTCAACGACATAAATGCCATACCTGTCGCAAAGCGAATACCATAGAGGATCATTCGGATAATGGCATGTCCTGACTGCATTGATGTTCAGCTGCTTCATTATCATTATGTCCTGAAGCATGTCAGCCTCACTTACCACATATCCCTTATAGGCATTAAGCTCATGACGGTCCGCACCCTTTATCAGAACAGGCTGGCCATTGACAAGAAGCTGGCCGCCGCTCACGCACACATCCCTGAAGCCGAAATCCAGAGACGCATTCTCCGTAACCTCATTCTTTGCATAAGACACTGCCTTAAGAGTATATAGCCACGGAGTTTCCGCAGACCACGTCTTCACAGAAGGCACCTGAAGAGAAGCGCTTACGACAGAAAGCCCCCTGTCCGACTTGACGGACGACTTTACAGGCACATTCTGCGACGCTACCTCCCTGCCATAAGGGTCCAATATGGAGAACATTACGGAAGTGACTCCTTTTGTCACCTCAGCTGAAATCTCAGCCTCTCCGGCAGCAGACCCTATGACATGAATATCATCAATCCTCTTTTTGGCACGGGAGAAGACATATACGTCCCTCGCAATTCCGGAAAGGCGCCAGAAGTCCTGGTCCTCAAGATAAGTTCCGTCACACCAGCGGAAAATCTCAAGGGCAATTAAATTCTCACCGCTACGCACATATTTCGTGATGTCAAAACGGGCCTCAAGCTTGCTGTCCTCGCTATATCCGACCTCCTTGCCGTTGACCCACACGCGCACATTGGACGTTGCTGAGCCTATGTGAAGGAAAATGTCATTTCCGCTCCAGCCTGCGTCCAGATTGAAAGTGCGCCTGTACTGGCCGACATAATTATGCTCATATGCAGGTATCGGCGGATTGTTCTGGTAATGTCCGCGCCACGCATATCCCACATTGACATATATAGGGTCTCCGTATCCGTTCAGTTCCCACATCCCCGGCACAGGCATTGTGCCCCAGGACGAGTCATCATAGCCGGCTGCCCAGAAATCAAGGGGACGTTCATCTATGGTCTCGTTCCAATTGAATTTCCAGATGCCGTCAAGAGACAATTTCAGTCCGTCCGTATCGAAAGTTGCCGTCATTGGAGCACGGTTTCTCTCCACGACCCCAGGGTTCTGCCAGTCAGGCAGGACAGTTTTTCCGGAAGACGGAAATGCAGGCACAAGTGCGGAAATGCACAAGACCGCAGTCAAAGTTTTTTTCATGTGATATCAATTAATGGTTTAAACCTGTTGTCAAATTATACCGAGACTTCCGGAAGGAAGCCATCCCTGCCTGCCGTCCGCAAGCGCCACATTGTTCCATTCGCCTACCGTATCAAGAATCTTCACCTTCGTTCCTTCATGCAATATGAACAGATCCTTGGATGCTTCGGCAGAAGGCGAGCTCTTTACGGTGACCACCGGCTTCATCACAATAGCCGCGTCAGCCCTCATGCAGTAATTCTTCTGCCAAATTGAGAAGCTGAGGGCAGATGCAGCAAGCATAATCATGACCAGCCCTGTAAAGAAGCCGGTACGCCTGCCTGCGACAGAGCCGGAAAGCAGGAAAAGAAGAAGCATCGCGACAGAAAGGCACAGAAGCACTATAAAGGCGACAGCCCATGAGTCAGAATCCATCACATAGCACAGGCGCTTCATCCAGACTCCAAGGAAAAACTCCGGCACAGGGTCAATCCTGTCATATATCCGGCTGTTCATCAGCTCGAGGTTTGTCCTCGCGTCAGAATATGAGGGGTCAAGCTTCAGGGCCTTCTCATAATACAATATCGCCATCGGCACATCTCCGTCCTTGAAGAAAGCATTGCCCATATTGCAGTACAGGGGAGCGGAGCTGAAGCCCATCTCCTCAATCATCCTGTAGCCCGCAACCGCGTCAGCCCACTGTCCCTGCGAGTACGCATTATTGGACTCGTTCCACAGGGAATCCGCCATTGCAGTGCCCTGGGCGAATGATACGGACGGGACAGTCAGCATAAGCACAAGTGCCAGGGCTGCGGTCCGTGAAATGTTTTTGCCGGATTTCATATTGGAATCTATTGATGATATGACTTCAGCCGCCTCACTGAAATGGGCAGCCATCTCCTCATGCCTGGCCTCAGGGGCATACCGTGCAAATTCACAGGCATCAAGCATGGCTATGAAAGAAGAAATGGCAGCCTCAGGTACACCGTGGCCCGAAAGTTCCGAGCAAATCCTGTCATGAGACAGCTCGGCAACCGGAACTGCAAGCTTGTCGGAGATGAATCCGAGCAGAGCCTTATGCAATTCCTCATAGAAAGCGGAATGCAGGTTCTGCTTGAGCAGTTCATCAGCTTTTCTCAGGCGCCTAAGGGCCATCTTTGTCGCTTTCCTTGTCTTGGTACCGGCTATGTCGGCGCGCCTTGCGGCCACCTTGCGCATCACCGCATAAACGGCAGCTCCCAAAGCAAGCACAAGAGCCACAATGCCCCAAAACAGTGCAGAGCCAACAAAGAAACGTCCCTTTGCCTTCAAGCCAGGATTCTTTGTACTGATGAAGCGGATGTCGCTGTCAAGGCTCTTCACATCATTTCGGGTAACCACAGGCATGGCAGTGCCGGCAGAACCAGTATCGTTGCCCTTGGCCACTTCCATCCTTATCGGCGCCGTCTCCAGAGTGACATATTTCTTGGAACGCACATCGTAGTACGAATATTTTATAGGCTCTATGACGAACTCCCCATGGCTTCTCGGTATGAAAGGATACTCATATCTCTTGCTTCCGGAAAGACCGTTCTTGGACACATTGCCGGTTACCTTTGTATCATAGACTTCCATGTCAGCCGGAAATTTCACTTTTGGTGTTTCAAGCAAGGCCACATTGCCCTTTCCCGACACGGTCACTATCAGTGATGCCGCCTCATGAGTCTTAAGTGAATCCTTGCTGAGGGAAGCAGAAAGGACATATTCGCCGACTCCGCCGGCAAAAGATGCCGGAGCACCTGACGGAAGCGAAGACACGTTCACCACAAGCGGCCTTGAAGTGACTTTCTTGCGCACAGTCCTGTACTCATCGAAGAAACCGTCGAATATGCTGGCTCCTCCTGAGGATACCCTCACATTGACAAGGCAGACAATCTCAGCCGGCTCTATCCTGAGCTGTCCTTTCTGCTGCGGGATAAGGACATATTTCCCGAGCTGGGCCGCATCATAGAGCTTCCCGCCGTAAGACTCGCGGACAAACTCGATGCCGCCTTTGGGAGCCTCGAGCTGCTGGCTCCAGAATCCGTTGAAAGTAGGATAGGAAGCACCCTCAAGCCCTGTTATCCCGACTCTCCTGTACAATTTAATGGTAGCTATTATAGGCTCCCCGACCACCACGTCGGTACGGTCCAGGTCCACTGACAGAACTATGTCATCATCGGCAATGCCCGCCTGCGCATTCCTTGAAGATGACTGGCTTGGTCTTTCCTGCCCCTGCCCGTCCTGACCGCTCCCATCAGAGGAAGACGACATGGAAGCAAGAACCTCAACCTCGACTGGCTCTGACGTTATTTCGCGTCCCTTGACCTTGGCAACAGCGCCCGGTATGACGAATTTGCCGGCCTTGGTAGGCTTAAGCACATAAGAATATGTAGTCTGGGTGGACTGAGTCCTCTTTCCGTTTATTATCTGCATGCTCGTGGAACGTCCCTGCTGAGGCCCCCAGACAAGCAGGAAGTCCTCACCATGATTCCAGGTAAATCCGGACGGCCTGTCACCTCCCTCTATTATGAAAGTAACATTGAACTGCTCATCAGATGAAACGACCCGGTGTACCTGCACCTGAATCCTGTCCTGAGCATATGAAACAGCCGCACAAGCGGCAAGGAACAATGTAATAAACAATTTTCTCATAATCTCTCCCTATTACCAGTTCTTCTCTTTCTGTCTGGATCTTGCTGCCGCAGCCTTGGCTTTCTGCACCTTGTCCTGTGTTTCCTTTTCCTTAGCCTGAATGGCCTGAAGCATCTGCTGGGCAGCCTGAGGACTCAGCTGGGACTGCTTCTGTCCGTCATTCTTGTCCCGTCCGTCCCGGTCTTTCCCGTCCTGACCGTCATCATTCGGTTTATCCTGACCGTCCCCCTCATCCTGATTCTTGTCATCCTGCTCCTGGTCACTCTTATTCTGGTCATTTTGGCCATCTCCCTCATTGTCACGGCCGTCATTCTTGTCATTGTCATTATCCTTGTCATTCTGGCCGTTGCCGCCCTGCTGCTGGTTCTCCAGCATCTTCCGGGCATATATGAAATTTTCCTTAGCCTGAAGGTCATCCGGATTAAGCAAAAGCGACTGCATAAACGCTTCTGCAGCACTTTTCCAGTCCTTCTGGGCAATGGCGACATCCCCGAGATTAAAATACAAGTCAGCCCCATGCCCGGACAACGGGGCCGCAGCTGATACCTTCTCCAATGATTCGCGCGCCTTTCCGTATTCCTCCTGCCTGTAAAGCGTCGAAGCCAGATTATAATTTGCCGCAAAAGACAGCGAATCCTTGACCAGGGCCTTCATATAATCAATCTCAGCCTCACGGAAATCCCCTTTCCTGAAATCACGGTTTCCGCTCCTGACCTCTTTCCTGTCCGTCTGCGCAGATGCACACAAGCATGGCAGGCACATGAGCATCACCACGGCTGCAAGACAAAAATATCTCCTTTTTTTCATATTCTCAACTCCTGAAAAGATTAATCCTGGACTTCCTGTCCCCTACGAGCATCTCAAGCACAAGGAAAAAAAGTGCCACGGAAAGAAAATACATGTATACCTGATCATATTCCTCAAAAACGACAGAATTGTATTGCTCGTCGTCCATCTTCCTGATTTCCTGTATTATCGGATTCAGGCCGAACTCGCTGTTCCCGGCACGCACATACAGGCCTTTGCCTGCAGAAGCGACATCATTAAGAACCGTTTCATCCAGCCTTGTCACGACAATCTCCCCGTTCTTGTCACGCAGATAATCCCCGCCGACAGGTATCATCTTGCCCTCCGGAGAGCCGACTCCTATAACAAACACACGGATTCCCATTTCCGCAGCCTGCCTTGCCGCAGCGACAGGGTCATCCTCATGATTCTCTCCGTCGGTTATCACTATGATTGCACGGCTCTTGTCGCTCTGGCTGCTGAAACTGCGTATAGCGGTATTGATTGCCTCGCCTATTGCCGTTCCCTGTACAGGCACAGACTCAGTCGATATTGTATTTAGGAACATCTTGGCAGATACATAGTCCGCCGTTATAGGAAGCTGCACAAACGAATTGCCGGCAAAGACAATCAGTCCAAGCCTGTCATCACGCAATTTGTCCACGACCCTCGAAATGGCCAGCTTGGCACGTTCGAGCCTGTTAGGTGAATAATCCTGGGCAAGCATCGAATTGGACACGTCAAGGACAATCATCACCTCAGCCCCTTTCGTATTATGCTCCTTCAGGACTGCTCCTACCTGAGGTCCTGACAATGCGATTACAAAAAAGAAGAAAGCCAATGAGAACAGCGATGTCCTGACCCATGCCTTGGCCTTTGAATAAGAAGGCATCAGCTTAGCCACAAGGGCCTCATCACCGAAACGGCGTATCCTGAGTGCCCTAAGTTTCAGCACGACAGCCTGCACAACGGGAAATACCGGTACAAGCAAAAGCAGCAACAGATAATCAGCATGTGCGAATGTCATGGCAACCTCCTTATTACAAACCAATTCAAGACAAGCTCAAGCAGCAAGGCCGCCAAAGCCCAAAGCAGATATTTCCCGAAAAGTTCCTTATATACAGGGAAACTGTCAACTGTCGTGCGGGCTTTCTCCAGCTTGTTTATCTCACTATATATTTCAGACAGCTTCGTGTTGTCGGTAGCTCTGAAATACCGTCCTCCGGTAGCCTTTGCAACCTCGGCAAGAAGCTTCTCATCAATCTCCACCTTCATGTTCTGAACCCTCATTCCCCATGGGGTCATTACCGGATAAGGAGCCATCCCCTCTTTTCCTACTCCTATGGTATAGACACGTACTCCGTAGGTCTTGGCGATTTCCGCAGCCATCTGGGGAGAAACCTCACCGCTATTGTTGACTCCGTCAGTAAGAAGTATCACTACCCTGCTCGGAGCATCCGAATCCTTCATGCGCGCCACGGCAGTAGCAAGACCGTTACCTATCGCCGTACCGTCCTCAATGATGTCAGTCGAGACTTCTTTCATCAGGTTAATGAGCGTTGCCCTGTCAGTTGTAAGCGGACACTGAGTGAAACTCTCTCCGGCAAACACGACAATTCCGATTCTGTCGGACGGACGCGCCGATATGAACTCTATCGCTATATCCTTGGACGCGCTTATCCTGTCAGGAGTCAGGTCACGTGCAAGCATACTCGTTGAAACGTCCATCGCAAGCACAATGTCAATTCCCTCAGTATCAACAGTCGAGAACTCCTCAGACGAGCGGGGCCTGGCCAATGCAAGCACGCACAAGACAAGGGCTGCCGTCCTCAGCAAGAAAGGCACATGACGGACAGCGCCCATAAGGCCGAAACTCCCGCCGGCTTTCCATGGAGAGGCTGATGACACTCTCAGATGAGGATGCCTTCCGGCCAGTTCCAGATATATGTAATGGGCCACCATCAATGCCGGCAGGGGAAGCAGCCACAACAATGCAGGATATTCAAAAAACATATCCACCTCCTATTCTTTGTTTTCAGACGACGGTACATCCGCATGTACCTCTCCCTCTGTTTCCACCACACCGGTATCCCCTGACTCAATCTCACTGCGGTAAGTGTCCGTGACAAATCTGACAGCAACCGGCAGAGCAGCAGCATTTTCCTCCTCCGAGGCCACATGCTTGGCGAACTTGACAAAGTCTGCCCTCTCAAACAGCGACCGGACTTCACCGAGAAGCTCTTCCGGAGCATCCGTATCCTTCATCCGGCCGAAAATCTCGGCTGTAGTCATCTCCATGGCACCGATTCCATAGCGTGAGGAAATATACTCCCTGAGCGTATCTGTAATGCCGGAATAAAACGCCTTCTGCTTTTCCGGAGTCCACATCTTGCTTCCGCGATATGTGTCAAGCCTGCGCAAAGCCACAATATGGGCAGGCTCCCTATAAGAATGCTCAGGAGAATTTCTGCGCCTGTACATAAGCACCAGACACACGCCCAGAACTATGAGCAAGGCAGCTGCCTGGACTCCGAGAATCCAAGGTATGATCTCCGCGAACGTCACGGGATAACGGACCTGACCCTTTATGTCGTGAGGCTTGAAAGTAGCCGTATCCACAGGCATGGTCCTGACCTGCAGCTGCACTGGCTCGAACACGAGAGTATCGGTCACACCATCCTTGGACAACCTCTGAAGGGCTATCTGAGGCAGCACGAAATCGCCCTCGTCAAAAGAAGTCACAAGGATGCTCCCCTGCAGGTCAAGCAGCCTCGGCTCCCCCTTTTTCCTTTTCGTCACCTTTACCGTATCCACTGTCCATGAAGACACGGCCATGACTCCACCATTGGGATTGTTCTGCCACTGCGGAAGCACGAATTCCGTCCCCTCCTCAACCATTCGCAACTCGAAGCCATATCTAAGCTGGTCCGCTATAAGCACAGAATCGCGCTCATGCAAAGAGGCAAGGAAAGCCCCTTTCATGGGCACGACACGACCATGTGCGACCGCCGAAGAATCCGCAGTCCGGACAGCATCCCCTTCCGGGACATCATTCCCTCGGATCAGTCCTCCGGCCAGCGGCAACAAAAGCGCAATCAAAAATATAGATGCACCACGCATACAATAATCATCTGTTTTTGAACAAGGCCATAAGCCCCATGACGTAGTCCCCGTCAACCGGAACCGACACCTTGTCCACATTATATTTCATAAAAAGTCTGTCCGCAGCCTTCCCGGCATTGCGGAACCACTCCTCATACGCCTCCCGGACCTTCCTGTCCGAAGTATTTACCCAAAGCGTCTCGGAAGTCTCGGAATCCTTCACATTCACAAGCCCGATGTCCGGGATCCTCCTCTCCCTGGGGTCATAGACCTGAATCACAGACAGGTCATGCCTGTTCGCCGCCACCTTGAGGGCCTCCTCGTAGCGCGGGGAGCCGTCACCGGTCACGTCAAGCAAGTCCGAGAGAAGGAAAGCCGTGCATTTCTTCTTTATAGCATTGGCCAGATAACGCAATGCACCGGAAATGTCAGTCCCGTCCGAAGAAGGACGGAATCCGATTATCTCGCGTATTATATGAAGAAGATGAGTGCGTCCTTTCTTTGGCGGAATGAATTTCTCCACCCTGTCACTGAAAAACAGGGCGCCTACCTTGTCGTTATTTATTGACGCTGAGAATGAAAGCACCGCCGCAATCTCGGCAATCACATCCTTTCTCACCGCACCTGAGGTTCCGAAAAGCCCAGAGCGGCTGACATCGACAAGAAGCACGACAGTAAGTTCCCTCTCCTCCTCGAACACCTTGACATAAGGGGAACGCAGGCGTGCAGTGACATTCCAGTCCATGTTCCTCACATCGTCCCCGTACTGGTATTCACGCACCTCACTGAAAGCCATTCCGCGTCCCTTGAACGCAGAATGGTACTCTCCCGCAAATATCTGATGCGAGAGAGCCCTTGTCTTGATTTCTATCTTCCTGACCTTTTTAAGAAGGTCATTGGCTGACTGACTGCTGTTCATTCTGAAAGATCCTAAGGAACTTCAACCGCATTTACAATCTCAGTGATGAGCTGGTCGGCAGTAATGTTCTCCGCCTCAGCCTCGTATGTGAGCCCAATCCTGTGGCGCATCACCTCATGGCACACGGCCCTCACGTCCTCAGGGATGACATATCCCCTCCTCTTTATGAACGCATAAGCCTTAGATGCCATGGCAAGCGAGATGCTGGCACGCGGCGAGGCCCCATATGAGATGAATCCCGCCAGCTTGCCAAGACCATAGTCCTGAGGAGTACGGGTCGCATATACTATGTCAACAATATACCGCTCTATTTTCTCGTCCATATAGACATCCTTCACGACCTCCCTCGCACGCACGATATCCTCAGGCTTGAGCACTGCGGTTGCTTTCGGGAACTGACCTGCGTTGTTCATGCGTATGATCTGGCGCTCCTCCTCCTTCTTGGGGTATGTAACCACAACCTTAAGCATGAAACGGTCGAGCTGGGCCTCCGGAAGCGGATATGTTCCCTCCTGCTCTATCGGGTTCTGCGTAGCCATCACAAGGAAAGGCTCAGGCAGAGGGAAAGTCTCCTCTCCGATTGTCACCTGACGCTCCTGCATGGCCTCAAGCAAGGCTGACTGGACCTTTGCGGGAGAACGGTTGATTTCATCCGCAAGCACGAAATTCGCGAACACAGGTCCTTTCCTTATCTGGAACTGCTCCGTTTTCTGCGAATAAATAAGGGTACCGAGCACATCGGCAGGCAGAAGGTCCGGGGTAAACTGGATACGGCTGAACTTTGCGTCCACGGCCGAAGACAGCGTGTTTATCGCCAATGTCTTGGCCAGTCCCGGAACACCCTCGAGCAGGATATGGCCGTTTGCGAGAAGTCCTATGAGAAGATTCTCAACAAGGTGCTTCTGGCCGACTATCACTTTGTTCATCTCCATCGTAAGTATGTCCACAAACGAGCTTTCCCTCTGGATGCGGTCATTCAATTCTTTGATGTTTATGCTCTCCATAAATATGATTTTTGATATTTTTGCAGTCTTAACTTTACAAAGTTACTCATTAATTACTATATGCGGTACAAAATAAAGCTCTCTTATGACGGAAGCGCATTCTGCGGATGGCAGGTGCAGAACAACGCTGAAACCGTACAAGGCGCACTCGAAAAGGCTTTCGCCACACTTTCGGGTACGCTTGTCAATATAACCGGAGCCGGAAGGACGGACACTGGAGTCAATGCGATAAACTACATAGCCCATGCGGAATTGCCAGACAATGCCGTTCCGGATCCGGCGCGCATCCGCTACAAATTGAATGCCATCCTGCCAAAAGAAGTGGCAATACATGAAGTTTCCGAAGCAAATCCTGAATTTCACGCAAGATTTGACGCCATTTCAAGGGAATATCACTATTTCGTGCATATGAACAAGGACCCTTTCTGCGAGAAATTCTCATACAGGCTGCGGTTTCCGGTTGACATGGAACGCATGAACGAGGCAGCGGCCCACCTTCTCGGCACGCATGATTTCAGCTGTTTCGAAAAGACCGGAGGAAACAACGCGACATCAATATGCAAGGTCTCGCATGCCAGATGGGAGCCATACTCTCCTACACATGTCTCCATGATGGGCTACCCGTGCACGGAGGGCGACTATATGGTATTCACAATCAGGGCTGACCGGTTCCTTCGCAACATGGTGCGGGCAGTCGTAGGCTCCCTTCTGGAAGTCGGCCGCGGCAAAAAGGAGCCGCAATGGATAGAGGAACTCATCAGCAGGGGATGCCGGTCAGACGCGGGAGTGTCAGTCCCTGGGAAAGCTCTCTTTTTCAGCGGGGCTGAATACAGGTGCGAAGACGGGGAAAATAAATTTTAACATTCGCGTTTTTTTGACTACTTTTGCACGCTTATATTCAGACGCAAAAACAAAAAGAACAAATAATTATGCTTTTCAATCTTTTACAGACAGCCGCAGATACAATAGCCGCAGCCGGAGGGCTGAATGCGGGAGAAGTGCAGGTCAAGACATTGAACCTGATTGACATGGCCATGGCCGGAGGCTGGCTCATGATAGTGCTCCTCATACTTTCTGTCGTAGCCATATACATTTTCGGCAACAAATGGTGGCTGATACACAAGGCAGGAAACATAGACAAGAACTTCATGAAGGATATACATGACATGATTCATGAAGGAAAGATAAAGTCAGCCATGGACCTCTGCCAGAGATACGACTCACCAGTGGCGCGCCTCGTTGAGAAAGGTCTCGAAAGAATCGGAAGGCCTCTCCAGGACATACAGACAGCTGTCGAGAACATGGGAAACGTAGAGGTGGCAAGACTTGAGAAAGGACTCCCGATGCTCGCCACAATCGCCGGCGGAGCGCCTATGATAGGTTTCCTCGGCACGGTGACAGGAATGATTCAGGCTTTCTTCAGGATGTCAACTGCAGGAAACAACATTGACATCACCCTCCTTTCAGGAGGCATCTACGAAGCGATGGTCACTACCGTTGGCGGTCTGTTCGTCGGTATCATAGCATATTTCGGATACAACTACCTCACCTCGCAGATTTCAAATCTCGTGTTCAAGATGGAGAGCACGACTATCGAATTCATCGACATGCTTCACGAGCCTGCGGGCGAATAATAAAGAGGACAAGGAAATGGCAATCAAAAGGACAACAAGGGTTGACTCCGGATTCTCGATGTCATCAATGACGGACATCGTGTTCCTGCTGCTGATATTCTTTCTTGTGACCTCAACGCTGATAAACCCAAATGCGCTGAAGCTTCTGCTTCCAAAGAGCACAGGACAGGTTTCGGCAAAGGCTACGGTAAGCGTATCAATCAAGCACTGGCAGGACACGGATACCTTCTCATACCACATCAACGGAGACAAGTCGCCTGTGGAGTTCGAGGAGATAGAAGACGCCCTCATCGGGCTGCTCCAGCAGGAGGAAGACCCGACATTCTCAATATATGCGGACGAGACCGTGCCAATCAGGGAGGTCGTGCAGGTGATGAACATCGCAAAACGCAATCATTATAAGGTGATAATGGCGACTTCGCCGGAATAAGGGAAAAATGGCACTAAGATACAAGCAGGAACAGGAGAGACAGGGCAAGATGTCAAGGGCGGCCGGTGCCGTCCTTACTGTCGTTCTGCACGCCGGACTTCTTGCATGCTGTTTCGTGACAGGATTTTCATATCTTGACCCGCCACCTCCGGAAAAGACACCTATACTTATAGAATTTGAGGAGCCGGAAGTACGCAAGCCTCGCCAGCACTGGAGCGGCTCGAGACCGCAGGCGGAAAGGCCGGACCCGACAAAAGACATCAATCTGGTTCAGAGGTCCGAAGCACAGATGGAAGGCACAAAAAGCAATGAGGCCCCGGAAGCTACAGTAGATGACTTCGGTGATGTGGACATCAAGGAGCCGGAGCGCGAGAAGCCGATAGACAGGAGGGCATTGTTCCATGCTGCGGACAACAAGACCGAAAAGGACACTCTTGCCCCACAGACTGCGAGGGAAGCTTCAGACAAGATCAAGGCAGGACATGCCTCGGGCAACATAAAGACCGGAACTACCTCAGGCGAGCCTAATGCGCCCGTAGCGGGAAGAAGCGTCGTGGGAGCACTTCCAAGCCCGGCATATAAAGTGCAAGAGGCAGGAAAAGTCGTGGTGAAAATATGGGTGGACCAGTACGGCAAGGTGGTGAAGGCACAGGCCGGAGTCGAGGGGACAACAGCCACAGACAAGACATTGTGGAACGCAGCACGTGCAGCGGCCCTCGGAGCGCAATTCAACATGAAGGCTGACGCGCCTACGATGCAGGAGGGTACCATAACATATATTTTCAACCTCAAGGGAAAATGACATTTACCGGTTCAGGAGCGTTCCTGATATCGTCAGCCGGAGAAGACCGGCACATATATACAATTATTTATTTTTAAAATGCCGAGAAGGCAGAAAACAATGGAAGACAACAGAAGAGGCGGTTTCGGCCGCAGGACAGAAGACCGTAGAGAGTACGGTAGGAAGGACTCCGACAGGAGGCCGTCAGGAGAAAGAAGAAGCTTTTCAGGTGACAGGAGGTCATTCGGGGAAGGCTCGGACAGGCCAAGACGCACGTTCGGAGACAATGACAGGCCACGCCGTTCATTCGGTGACAACGACAGGCCGAGAAGATCATTCGGAGAGGGACAGGACAGGCCAAGGCGCACATTCGGCGACAATGACAGGCCACGCCGCTCTTTCGCGGACAACGACAGACCAAGAAGATCATTCGGAGAGGGACAGGACAGGCCAAGGCGCACATTCGGTGACAACGACAGGCCACGCCGCTCTTTCGGTGACAATGACAGACCGAGAAGGTCATTCGGAGAGGGACAGGACAGGCCAAAACGCACATTCGGTGACAATGACAGGCCACGCCGTTCTTTCGGGGACAACGACAGACCAAGAAGGTCATTCGGAGAGGGACAGGACAGGCCAAGGCGCACGTTCGGTGACAACGACAGGCCACGCCGCTCTTTCGGTGACAGGCCGAGACGTTCTTTCGGAGACGGTGACAGGAGAGGCTTCTCAAACGGAAGAAGAAGCTTCAACAACAGGCAGGACTTCAACTATTTCCGCGACGAGGACGAAAGCGGAATCAGCAAGATGATAAACAGGAGGCCTCAGGTGGATTCCAATGACAGGTACTCTGACAACGACTTCGTTTCAATACCGATGAAAGACGAGGTAAGGCTCAACAAATTCATCGCAAACTCAGGAATCTGCTCACGCCGCGAAGCCGACAATTTCATTCTTGCCGGTGTGGTTACAGTGAACGGGGAAGTTATAACTGAGCTTGGAACGAAGGTGAACATCTCTACCGATGACATCCGCTTCAACGGAGAAAGGCTCAAAGGAGAGGAGAAGGTGTATATCATCATGAACAAGCCTAAGGGCTATGTGACGACAGCCAGCGACCCTCATGCGGACAGGACAGTCATGGACCTTCTGAAAGGATGTGAGTCAAGGGTATTCCCTGTCGGACGCCTTGACAAGAACACCACAGGAGTCCTCATGTTCACAAATGACGGAGAGATTGCTGAAAAGCTCACTCACCCTTCATATGACAAGAAGAAGATTTATCAGGTGTCGCTTGACGGCAAGCTCAAGCAGGAGGATTTCGACAAGATTCTCAGCGGAGTGGAGCTTCCGGACGGCATGATTGCGGCTGACGCTCTCGAGTATATCGAAGAGGATGACCACCGCAAGCTCGGCATTGAGATACATTCAGGCAAGAACCGCATCGTAAGAAGGATTTTCGAATCCCTCGGATATGAAGTGAAGGCTCTTGACAGGGTATATTTCGCCGGACTCACCAAGAAAGGCCTCAAAAGAGGAGAGTGGAGATTCCTTACTGAGGGAGAGACCAATCTGCTCAAAATGGGAGCATACATTTAACAGCTTGGCATGAGCACACAGGCAAACAGACATCGCGCAGGATTTGTCAACATCATCGGTAACCCGAATGTCGGCAAATCCACGCTGATGAATGCCCTTGTAGGGGAAAAACTTTCCATAGTCACGGCCAAGGCGCAGACCACAAGGCACAGGATAATGGGAATCGTGAACGGAGAAGACTATCAGATAGTATATTCCGACACCCCGGGCATCCTCAGGCCCAACTATATGCTTCAGCAGAGCATGATGAACTTCGTTGACACTGCCATCGGGGACGCGGACATAATATTATATGTAACCGACACCGTGGAGAAAAGTGACAAGAACGAAGAGTACATCTCGAAGCTCGTCAAAGTGGAATGCCCGATCGTCCTGGTGATAAACAAAATTGACATCAGCACTCAGGAGCATGTCCTGGAACTGATGCAGTGGTGGCAGGAAAAGCTTCCAAAAGCAATCATATTTCCGGCCTCAGCCCAGGAGAAGTTCAATCTTGACAATATATTCAGCGCCATAACGGACAATCTTCCTGCAGCACCGCCATGGTATGACAAGGATGTGTTCACGGACAAGAACCTGCGCTTTTTCGCGTCCGAGATAGTGCGCGAGAAAATCTTCCTGAACTACAAGGAGGAGATTCCATACAGTTGCGAGGTGGTTGTGGAGGAGTTCCGCGAAGGTTCGGAGCGCTACGAGATAAGCGCCGTGATATATGTCATGAGAGACACCCAGAAGGGAATAATAATAGGAAAAGGCGGACAGGCGCTCAAGAAGGTCGGGACACAGGCCAGGCTTGACATGGAGGATTTCTTCCAGAAGGAAGTTTTCCTCAGGCTGTTCGTTAAAGTTGACCCGGACTGGAGGGAGAGCAAGAAGGAACTCAGGAAGTTCGGCTACGAGTATTAATACGGGCACTGCCCGCAAACAATAAAAAAGGAGTAATGCAGATATGAGTTTTGATGACATGGAGCTTCCTGAGGAGGAAGTCGGAGGTACAGAAGACCGCGACGCGTCCGAAGGAGAAATGACAGTGGAAAGTAAACCGGGCAAATTTGACAAGCTGCTCGGCGAGAACAGCCGCAGATTCAAGCTTTCAGGAATGTTCAAGGACTGGTTCCTTGACTATTCATCGTATGTCATCCTGTACAGGGCTGTGCCTCATATCATTGACGGACTGAAACCTGTCCAGCGAAGGGTCCTGCACGCCATGTGGAGAATAGATGACGGACGCTATACAAAAGTAGCCAACATCGTCGGACAGGCCATGCAGTTCCATCCGCACGGTGACCAGTCCATCCTCGGTGCGCTTGTGCAGCTCGGACAGAAAGACTATCTCATTGACTGCCAGGGAAACTGGGGTAATATCCTCACCGGTGACTCGAATGCGGCCCCACGTTATATCGAGGCAAGGCTCACCAAATTCGCCAAGGAGGTTGTTTTCAATCCGAAGACAACTTCATGGATGACGTCATATGACGGACGTAATCAGGAACCGGTTGAGCTCCCGATAAAATTCCCTCTCCTGCTGGCTCAGGGAGCGGAGGGAATCGCCGTAGGACTTGCATCCAAGATACTTCCGCACAACTTCAATGAGCTTGTCGATGCCTCTATTGCCTGTCTCGAAGGCAAGGATTTCGAGCTTTACCCGGACTTCCCGACCGGAGGATTCGCGGACTGCTCAAAATACATGAAGGGCCAGAGGGGAGGAGCTGTCAAGGTGCGTGCAAAAATCTCAAAGATAGACAAGAACACACTTGCCATCACTGAGATTCCTTACGGAAAGACCACTCATATCATCATTGACTCCATTCTCAAGGCAAAAGAAAAAGGCAAGATTAAAATCAAGAAGATAGACGACCTGACCACAGACAAGGCTAATATCCTGATTCATCTGCCTAACGACGTGTCACCGGACAAGACAATTGACGCTCTGTATGCGTTCACTGACTGCGAGGTTTCAATCTCACCGAACGCCTGCGTAATCGTGGACCACAAGCCTCAGTTCCTTAATGTCGGGGACATTCTGAAATACAGCACTGAGCACACTATGTCGCTCCTGGGACTTGAGCTGAAGATAAGGCTTGACGAACTGGAGAATGACTGGCACTACAGCTCCCTTGAAAAGATATTCTTCGAGAACAAGGTTTACAAAATCCTTGAAGGTGATGCCAGAAGCTGGGATGACCAGCTCCAGGAAGTGTTCAGCGCCATGCTCGGATATCAGAGCATGCTCAAGCGCCCGATAACTATGGAGGATATCGGAAAGCTTGTGGAAAAGCCGGTACGCAAGATATCCAAGTTCGACACCAAGGCTGTCGAGGAAAAGCTCAGGGGCATAGAGGACGAGATGGACGAGGTGCAGAATCACCTTGACCACCTTACCGAATTTACCATAAGCTATTTCAGCAGCCTCAAGAAAAAATACGGCAAGCAGTATCCGAGAAAGACAGAGCTTACCGGATTCGAGTCCATCACCGCAACAAAGGTTGTGAGCAACAATGCTAAGCTTTACGCCAACAAGGCGGAAGGCTTCGTCGGCATAGCCCTTAAGAAAGAGGACAATGCCGAGTTCATCTGCGACTGTTCAGACCTGTCCGAAATCATTGTGATGCACAAGGACGGAAAATATGTCGTGACCAAAGTAAGCGAAAAGGCGTTCTTCGGCCAGGACATCCTGTATGTCGGCCTGTTCGACAGGAATGACCAGAGGACAATTTACAATGTCATATACAGGGAAGGAAAGACTGCCGTAAGCTATGCCAAGCGTTTTGCCGTGACAAGCGTGACAAGGGACAAGGAATATGACATGACAATGGGAACTCCAGGTTCCCAGATACTCTGGTTTACCGTCAATCATAACGGTGAGGCAGAGACGGTCAAAATATACCTCAGGCCACGTCCGAAACTCAAGAAGCTGATAGACGAGTATGATTTTTCACAGCTTGCCATAAAGGGAAGGACATCCAGGGGAAACCTTGTGTCAAAGAACCCTATTCAGAAAATCAGCCTCAAGTCAAAGGGAGTATCCACAATCGGCGGAAAGGACATATGGTTCGACTGGGACATCCAGAGGCTCAACGAGGACGGACGCGGAGTACATCTCGGCCAGTTCAACACGGGAGACCACATCCTTGCCATATTCAAGGACGGAACATATTATACGACTTCCGCAGACTTAAGCAACAGGTACCAGGGTGAGCTGCTGAAAATAGTAAAGCTCGACTTGAACAAGACCTACACTGCCCTTTACTATGACAAGGCAGTAGAGGCGTTCTATGTCAAGAGATTCTCTTTTGAAGTCAGCGACAACAATCTTCAGAGCTTCATCTCAGATGCCAAGGGCTCGTATCTCGTGGCACTCAGCGAGGACAGGCGTCCTCAGATTGAGGCGGTCTTCGGAGGAAAGCACGAGCACAGGGAAGCGGAGAAGATAGACGCAGAGGAGTTCATCGGCAAGAAAGGCCTCCAGGCCAAAGGCAAGAAGGTCAGCCAATATGAGCTTAAGGAGGTACGCTTCATCGAGCCTCTGCCAGTAGAGGAAGAAGAGGAGGATACATTGATGCCGGAGCCGGATAACCAGGCAGGAGAAATCGACAATACCGGTGTAGAGGACCCGTCTGATATCGGAGAAGATGATGACCAGCCTACTTTGTTTTAGGCACAGGAGGCAATCATGACGATAAGTCTCACAGGATTTATGGGATGCGGCAAGAGCAGTGTCGGGCAAAGACTCGCGACACTGCTCTGCTGTCCTTTTATGGACCTTGACTCATATATCGAAAATGCTGAGGAAGAGTCCGTCAGCGGGATTTTCTCATCAAAGGGCGAAGCCTATTTCAGGGAACAGGAAGCACTGGCATTGAATGCCTTGGTTCAGAAAGGGCTTGGCTGCACAGACGCACCAGAGCTTGTTCTTGCTCTCGGAGGCGGAACTGTAACATCCGGCAAGTGCGCCGGGATTGTGCATGAGAATACGATATGCATATATCTGAAAGCCTCAGCCTCAACTCTTGCAGCAAACCTGTCCAAAGATGCCCCGGCCCAAAGGCCACTGCTTGCAGAAGCGGCAGCACAAGGCAAGGAGGCCATGATGCAGCAGATTTCAATTATGCTTGAAAAGCGTGACCGGGCATATATGAATTGCGCCCATATCATAATAGATACGGACGGGAAAAGCATAGATGAGATAGCGGAAAAAATCGCCGGGGAAATCAAATCATTTCATCCCTTTCACGCATGTCCTTGACCCTCAGCTGAGTATTCGCAGTGCCCCTGTAATAGTTCTCGACAATTGAATAGCATACGTCAATAGGGTTTCCTGCCTTGATATGGTCAAAGAAGCCGGCCATATTGAATGCGATGGCCGAAATATGGTGATAAGGGTGTGACTCCTGTATCAGTTCGAGCTTGAGATGCCCTCCCTCAGCGCCGACCTTACGTCCGTTGCCGTTGTCATAGACATTCTCGGTAAGGAATACAGGTGCGCCGTTTCCTGGCCCGAAAGGCTGGAACTGCTTCAATATGCGCAAAAATTTGGGAGTAATCTGGGAGAAGTTCAGCATTGCGTCAACATCGACCACCGGGGTCTGCATCTCCGGAATGATTCTTCCTGAGATAAACAGCTCTATCCTCTCGCAGAAAGCCGTAAGGTTCTCTTCCTTCAACGTGAGCCCGGCGGCATAGAGGTGGCCTCCGAAATTCTCCAGCAGGTCTGCACAACTCTCTATGGCATCATAAAGGTCAAACCCGTGGACGCTCCTCGCAGAACCTGTCACAAGTCCGCCGTGCGAGCGGGTGAAAACAATGGTAGGCCTGTAGAATGCCTCGACAAGCCTGGAGGCGACTATGCCGACAACTCCTTTGTGCCAATGGGGGTTATATACAATCGTGGCATTGCCGCTCGAAAGGCAGCTTCCAGTCCTGACCATGTCCAGGGCCTCCTGGGTAATCCGCCTGTCAATGCTTTTCCTTTCGTTGTTGTGTTCATTGATTTCTGTGCCGATTCTGAAAGCCGTCTGCGCGTCAGACGCAGTAAGCAGCTCGACAGCCATCCTTCCGGACTCCATCCTTCCGGCAGCATTGATACGCGGACCTATCTTGAATACAATGTCGTCAATCGTGATATGTGTCGGCTCAAGCCCGGAAAGCTGAATCATGGCAAGAAGTCCCTCACGAGGCTCTCCGTTGAGCTGCTTCAGGCCGTAATGGGCAAGTATACGGTTCTCTCCGGTCACAGAGACAAGGTCAGAGGCTATGCTCACTACAAGCAGGTCAAGCAGGGGGACGAGTGATTCGAAAGGTATGCCATGCATCTGTGAATAGGCCTGGACAAGTTTAAAGCCAACGCCACATCCCGACAAGTCGTCGAAAGGATAGCCGCAGTCTTCTCTCTTCGGGTCCAGGACAGCCACTGCATCCGGTATGTCATTTTCCGGAAGATGATGGTCGCAGATTATCATGTCTATACCCTTGCCTTTCGCATAATCGACCTTTTCATTGGCCTTTATGCCGCAGTCAAGGGTTATTATAAGGCCGAAACCATTCTCCGCCGCCCAGTCAATCCCCTTATAGGACACTCCGTATCCTTCGTCATATCTTTCAGGGATATAGAAATCAATCCTGTCTGTAAGCCTTGCAAGGAATGAATAGACAAGCGATACGGCCGTCGTGCCGTCCACGTCATAGTCTCCATAGACAAGAATTTTCTCATTGCCGACTATCGCACGGTGCACTCTATCCACAGCCTTGTCCATGTCTTTCATGAGGAAAGGGTCATGAAGGTCCGCCAGATCGGGGCGGAAGAAAGACCTCGCCTGAGAGAACGTATGGATACCTCTCTGGACAAGGAGCTCCGCAAGCACAGGGTCGATTCCAAGTTCAGAAGAAAGCCGGCTGACAGTCTCAGCATCAGCATTTTCGCGTTTTATCCATTTCTTTTCTACAGGCATAGCATACAAAGATAGTGTTTTTGTTTTAATTTCCGAAATGGTTTTTCATTATATCAGGCGCGTCCATGCTCATTTCCTTTTGCCGGAACATTCCGTCTGTACAGGAAAAAGGAGATTCAAGCAAAGCATTTTTAATTTATTTATGTTAAATTTGCAGTTTGCTTGAATATAAAACATACAAAAACATATAATCATGAGCATTACGGACCTCAACGAGCAGGAGCAGTTCAGAAGAGAATCGCTCACAAAGCTAAGGGAGCTCGGCATCGAGCCTTACCCGGCAGCACTTTACCCGGTTAACACATCTGCCAGGCAGATAAAGGAAGAATATGACCCTGAGAAAGAAAATTTCCAGGAAGTTGTCATTGCCGGCCGTATAATGTCAAGGCGCATAATGGGAGCGGCTTCATTCGGTGAAATCCAGGATGAGACCGGACGCATACAGGTCTATATCAACCGTGACGAGATATGTCCGGGCGAAGACAAGACCATGTACAACACGGTTTTCAAGAAGCTTCTTGACATCGGTGACATAATCGGAATCAAAGGTTTCGCATTCATCACCAAGACAGGCCAGCTTTCAGTGCACGCAAAGGAACTGACGCTTCTGAGCAAGTCCCTCCGTGTGCTCCCTATCGTCAAGGAAAAGGACGGCGAAGTGTTCGACGCATTCTCTGACCCTGAGCTCAAATACAGGCAAAGATATGTTGACCTCATCGTCAATCCGCAGGTACGCGACACTTTCATCAAGAGAAGCCAGATTGTTGCCACCATGCGCGAATATTTCAACGAGGCAGGATGTCTTGAGGTCGAGACCCCTATCCTCCAGTCAATCCCGGGAGGTGCAACCGCAAGGCCTTTCATCACGCATCACAATGCCCTCGACATTCCTCTTTATCTGAGAATCGCCAATGAGCTCTATCTCAAGAGGCTCATCGTGGGAGGATATCACGGAGTATATGAGTTCGCCAAGGACTTCCGCAACGAGGGAATGGACAAGACCCACAATCCTGAGTTCACATGCATGGAAATCTATGTGGCCTACAAGGACTATATCTGGATGATGGAGTTCGTGGAGAAGATGCTGGAGAAGATTGCAGTGAAGCTGCACGGACAGACACAGGTTCAGATTGGAGAGAATCTCGTGGACTTCAAGCCGCCGTTCAGGAGACTTCCTATGCTGGAGGCCATAAAGGAGTATGCAGGAGTGGATATAACAGGAATGGATGAGAACCAGCTCCGCGATACATGCAAGAAGCTGCATGTGGAGACAGACCCTTCATTCGGCAAGGGCAAGCTCATTGATGCCATCTTCGGAGAATACTGCGAGGACAAGCTTGTGCAGCCTACCTTCATCACCGACTACCCTGTCGAGATGTCACCTCTGACCAAGCGTCACCGCAGCAATCCTGACCTTACCGAAAGGTTCGAGCTTTTCGTTTGCGGAAAAGAGCTTGCAAACGCATACAGCGAGCTTAATGACCCTATCGACCAGTATGAGAGGTTCCAGGACCAGCTCAGGCTGAAAGATAACGGAGACGATGAGGCAATGTTCATAGACATGGACTTCGTGCGCGCACTCGAATACGGAATGCCTCCTACATCAGGTTTGGGAATGGGAATCGACCGTCTGACAATGTTCATGACCAACTCCCCTACTATCCAGGATGTGCTCTTCTTCCCTCAGATGAGGCCTAAGAACTGACAGAACGCTTCTGTTTTAAAATAAAGACGGGCGTGCGGAAATGCACGCCCGTCTTTGTGTAAAAACATTAAATTTCAGCTATTTGCCGGATGCAGATTCTAATATTTGTGTTCCGTGCCTTCAAGCTCTTTTCTGGTGAGAGGTTTCCTGTCCATTGCTTTCCATGTGTATGCGATGTACGCCACCACAAACGGAATTATGAGTGAGACCCACGCCATAGTCCTGAGAGTGAACTCGCTTGAGCAGCTGTTGGAAATAGTCAGCGAACTCTGAAGGTCAGAATATGACGGATAGTATGAAGTGCCGTTGTAGCCGGCAAGCCAGAACACCGACATCACGACAAGCACGGTTCCGATGCCCGCCGGCCAGATTCCCTTACGGAATTTCACCGAAACCAAAGTCCCGACAATGCCCCAAAGCACAAGAGCAGTCCCGACGGCAAAAGCAGCGGCAGCTCCAGGCATCTCAAGGAGATTATGAAGGTATTTGTATTTTTCCATGAACACTGTCCCGTCCCCGGTCACTGCAAATCCTCTCCTGAGCAGCAGCCATATGACCGTGTTAAGGAAAAAGACCACAAACATGACAGATGACACGAGAAGCCTCCTGCGCAGTTTGCCGCAAAGTTTCCCGTCATCGATATTGTTCATCATATACAGGATTCCAAGACATATTGCCAGTCCCATCACCATCAGGCCGAAGCTCACATTCCATGGGTCAGCCACAGCCTCAAGGCCATGCCATCCGTTTCCCCATGTGCTTATCACCGGAGCGAAGCTGTCACCTACCGCAGCCTTGTCAACGGTAAAATCCGAGCCTGTGAAAAATGTCCCGACAGCCGTTCCGATAAGAAGCGGCCCGAGGAAACCGTTTATGGTAAGGAAGACACGGAATGCAGTCTTGCCGAGCACATTTCCGGCCTTGTTCTGAAACTCATATGACACCGCCTGGAACACAAAGGTGACAAGTATCAGTACCCATACCCAATATGCTCCTCCGAAACTCGTGCTGTAAAACAGAGGGAAAGAAGCGAAGAAAGCCCCGCCGAAAGTAACGAGCGTAGTGAAAGTCAGTTCCCATTTGCGGCCGGTGGAATTTACCATGAGCTGCTTCTCATCTTCATCAGCCCCCGTAATGAGTATCATTGCATTTGCCCCCTGCACGAAAAGCAGGAAAACAAGAAGACCTGCAAGAAGCGATATTATGAACCACCAGTAATTCTGCAGAAATTCGTATGTAAACATAATCAGATTATTAGAATTGTTAAACCATTACTCAGCTTTCCCGTCAACTTCTGGCCCTTTCTTTATCGCCTTGACCATTATGTTGATGTCGATGGCCAGGAAAAGCGTGAACACGGCCACAAAAATGAAGAAAGTGGTCTGTACGGCAGCTGTGCTGACACTTGATATCGCGGCGCTTACAGGCAGAAGATCCTGGATGGCCCACGGCTGCCTTCCCACCTCCGCGACAATCCATCCTGCCTGCCCGGCAATATATACAAGAGGAATTGACAGAAGGGCTGTCCACTGCAGCCATTTCATGTGGGCAATCTTTCCGTTGCGCCCATAAAACAGGACGGCAATCATAAGAAGCAGCAGGAAAGAGCCGAGTCCGACCATAATCCTGAAAGGCCAATAGACAAGCCATACATCCGGAACCAGCTCGTTCCTGTCCTTTATATATCCGTATCCGAAGCAGTCAATATTGGCATCAAGCACCTTCCTTGCCTCTGCCGCCGCCTGAGGGTCAACATCCTTGAGCTTGCGGTAAGTCCTGAAAGCACGCAAAGCCTCAGTCCCCTTGTACATCTTTGCCTCAGCGGAAAGATGCTCATTCCCCTGCAGGTCAACATATCCGTCCAGCAGGTCATTTATGCCAGGGACATAACCGTCAATGTCATGCGTGGCAAGCAATGAAAGCACTCCCGGTATCTCCAATCCCGGCACAATGGAAAACGGAGCACGTGTCCCTCCGTCATAAAGTCCCTCTGCTGCAGCCAGTTTCATAGGCTGATACTTAGCCACATGAATGCCTGAACGGTCCCCTGTAAACATGACAGCAAGCGTGCCTATTATTCCCACGGCCGAAGCCACCCTAATGCTGGCAAGTGCGAACCTCGTCTCCCTCTTGCGGAGCAGATACCAGCAGCCTATTCCGATGACGAATATAGCTCCTGTCATCCATCCGCTCAGGACAGAATGGAAAAACTTGGTCACTGCGACAGGATTTGTAGCTACAGCCCAGAAGTCCACCATCTCATTGCGCACTGTATCCGGATTGAACTCCATCCCGACAGGATGCTGCATCCAGCCGTTCGCCACAAGAATCCAGAAAGCCGATATTGCCGCACCGATTCCTGTCATCCATGTAGAAGCCAGATGGAAGCGGCGTCCGACCTTGTCCCATCCGAAAAACATGACGGCCACAAATGTAGCCTCAATAAAAAACGCGAATATGCCCTCAATGGCAAGAGGAGCACCGAAAATGTCCCCGACGAACCATGAGTAATTGCTCCAGTTCGTCCCGAACTCAAATTCAAGAATAAGTCCGGTGGCTATTCCGACAGCAAAGTTGATTCCGAACAGTTTCATCCAGAATTGTGCGGTCTTTTTCCAGAACTCGTCTTTCTTGACCACATAAATAGTCTCCATGACAGCCATTATAACGGCAAGGCCCAATGTAAGCGGCACAAAGACCCAATGATAGCAGGCCGTCAGCGCGAACTGCGCCCTTGACCAATCAATTAAAGATGCATCAATCATATAAGAATACTGTATTAATGTGTATTAAATTAATGTTGAAATCCGTTAATCCTCCACCGGGGCTGCATCCTTATGTCATCATCCCTCAACCACCATCCTTCCGCCACAGTTCAAAAGCCATTAGCCGTCCCAAGTCCTCGTGATTGACGTCGCCATATGCACCGCCCCAACAGGCTGCCACAGTTTTATCATTTCCATTGCAATAACATCTGCCATTCCCGTCAAACTTTCCTGCAACACAATCGCACTGATATTCAACACCTTCAACACTCGCGGCAATCCTATTTTGCTTTATATCGGTTCAGCAATTCCAGCCAACAATTGTAGGCCACTGCTTTGAATCATAAATAATAACGCGCCTGCACCAAATGGCCATATCATTAACAACGCCGTCCTGAACCAGCTTCAAATGTGCATTATGCGCCCCTACCTTTCGACGTCATATCCTTCCAATACAATGAAATCATCCAATCCGGGCCGTCCTCGGATAAGTTCATTTGCGACAAACGTGCTTTTCTCGCTCTCCGTCTTTCCGGAAAGCACCGGTTTGAAAAAGAACAGCCTCAATATAAGGAACAGAAATACCATCTTCAGAATTATGAGCACCCACAGAGGGCGTCCCCAAGTCATGTTGCGGAAACCGTCATAATAGAATCCGAATATACTTCTGAACTTGTCAGATATTGCATTGATACTCTTGGGCATCTTTTCAAGAATTTTTAGTGTTCCTATGCGGCCGGCACAATTGCCCCTGCGAAAAACGTGCTCCCGGACATGCAAGAGTCATACCTGCCTCCCCTCCCCGAACTTCGTCAAGCAACTGCTGCATGCAAATATAGCAATCTGTTTTTAATTTCAAACCTCAGGCACAATTTACCCCAACAACATCTGCCAAAGCACTTTCCGCCCCAAAAGTTCCCAACAGGACACATCTCAGCACGTTGGGAACCGCACATTCATATAAAACACTATTTACCAACACATTAGCACAACACAAGGTTCCAAACAGAACATATCTCAGCACGTTGGGAACCACACATCAACATAAAGCACTACAAAACAACACATTAATAAAATAAGAAGTTCCCAATAGAACAAATTTTAGCACATTGGGAACCACACATTAACACAAAACACTGCAAAACAACACATTAGCACAACACGAGGTTCCAAACAGAACATATCTCAGCACGTTGGGAACCACACATCAACATAAAGCACTGACTAACAACACATTAGCATCACACACGGTTCCAAACGGGACATATATAAGCACGTTTGGAACCAAGACATCACATAAAAACACTACCTAACAAAACGTTAGCAAAAACAAAGGTTTCAAATGCACAATAAAACAACCGTATCAGGATACCCCATTGAAATGTCGCTTTCCTCAATGAGTATCCGCTGACACTCACATCCCTTGTCTTTATAGTGTTTCATAAAATTAGCCTTTCAGATTTGCAAAAGGCATTTTACCATGAAGCCCAATGAAATCTATAATCATTTGCGCTTCTATCGTTCTTGGGTCAATGCCTGGAGTTGTTTTCCATGCTATTATGAGTTCATTGGCATCTGCCAACTGCCAAAGATAGCGTCCTCCCCAATGTCCGACTGCAGAGCCGGCACCAAATCGGAGAAGCTGACCGACTCGTTTTCTAAGACTTGTAGCCTTGCCAATATACACGACCTTGCTGTCGGCGACATAGTTCGCTTTAAGCTCTTCGATGCTTACGTTAGGATTTTTCCCTTTGAAAAATCCGCCTGTTCCTTCGGCAAGGAACACCGGTGTCTTGTCGCTTTCACGAACAACGATATAAACACCGCTACCTTCGGGCATTGCTTTTGTGTTTCCAAGGAGTTCAGACACCGGAATAAACCCAGTGAAACCATCTTTTCTGTAATTTTCAACTTCTGCTGTCATATTTTTTTGTTTTAGTCGTTTCTTTCAATCGCTTCTTTGTAAATTTCTCTGATTCTTGCACGCAACGACAGCGGCTTTATCACCGTAATAGACGCACTTCTTGCTAAAAGCGCCATGACGAAATCATTGGTAATCCTGAGCCGCAGACTTATCCTGAACTCGGTATCGTTATCGACGAGAATCTTTTGCGAGCTATGCAACGGAGTCGTCTTTATAAACTTCCCGTCCAGCGGGGAATACGAAATTTCTATTTCCTCAACAGGCATAGACGGGTCATCCCATATACCATAGCTGTGTTTGAAAAGATCATCCGGGTTTATGGAATCATCACGTTTGAATGTCTTGTCATCCACATTAATATTGCTCATCCTGTCGATGCCGTAAGCCTTGAGAGTATCATGTTCATCAAGAGCAAGAAGATACCATAGCCCAAGGGACTCTTTAAGGAAATATGGCTTGACCCTCTTAGAGATCACCTTGTCGCCTTTTCTTATAAGAATGTAATCGAAACAGACAAATCTATACTCTTTTATCGCACTTATCAAGACCGGAATGCTGTCACTCCCTTTTGGCCGATGATGTTCCGGTAAGATAAAACCGACAGACTGACTGCTTTGATTTATAGATGTAAGGAGGTCAAAGTTCATAAGCAGTTCCTGATACCTTATATCCGTATCTTCCGGTCTATCGGCTACATAATATCCATATCCACGGTAGTTCTTGATTTCCACATCAAACATATCAGCTATGTCCTTAATATCTCGTTGCAGCGTGCGCTGGCTTATGCCAATTTCATAACCACGAAGCTCCATATGAAGATTGAGATATGAAATCAATTCATCGGCCGGGACATGTTTTCTATGTCCAGACAGCTTATGAATAATCAGTATGTAGCGGATTAACCGTCCCATATTTTGTTTCATACGACAAAGTTACAACACTAAAACGTCAATTTATGTCGTTTTCAAACAAAATGTATTTTAGGTCATCTATATTGGTATATGCAGTCGTAATATTAAACAGCATTTAATAATACGCCCGACTCCCAACCTATATTGCCGTTATTTCGGGATTTGCAGCTGCGCTGCACATCCCGCCCGCCTGCGGCGGGCTATGCAAACGCTAAACGGACAAGATGTGAAAGTAAACTTTCTCCTCTTGTCCGCTTAGCGTTTGCGGAAAGAACGGGATTCGAACCCGTGAGCCGCTTTAGGCGACTACACGCTTTCCAGGCGTGCCTCTTCAGCCACTCGAGCATCTTTCCAATGTACAACACAACATATAGCCAAAGCCGAGAGCAAAACGTCAAACTTGTTTGTAAGTTTTGCCGAGACGCATCGGTATATGTGCGCAAAGTGCAAATATAGTCATTTTCAACAAAACTCCGCACAAAACGTAGAAAGAAAACTTATCATCTGAATTCATAAGCAAATTCAAACGTGAAACGGAACACTGGGAGAAGTAGGGCGAGAATTAATGCAGGCATGCCAACCTGTTCCCAAAACCATGTTTCCGAATGTTCGCCGCAATATCCAATTCCACCATAACACTTTCTGACTATGAACAAGGTGTTCGGAGCACCACACTTGCCTAATACTTTCTTGTCGTGTCCAAGTTTTCCGCCCTACCAGGGTTGGCCAATCATCAGTCTCATGTAACACAAGCAATTCATTATCAATTTATTTCAAAATAACCATTCCCCTGTTTTGGGGCACCGCATCTTAACAAAGTCATGAAATTCAAGCGATTATGCTCCACATAAGAATGGGAGGAGCAGGTTCCTTTAAGATAGACCGGGATTTTAAACTCGGGCATGGTTCTATTCCTGCTATTCCTGGTCTCCCCACCTCAGCTCTTTTCCTGGCCATGGCACAAATTGGCAGGAAGGTCAATTTGCATTGAGCCAGTACCATTTTATACCTAACCTATCCATTTATCAGAAAACGGTTTAAGAAAGGCGCCAGATTTTTACCGAATGCTCCCCAAAAGAAAAACGGTAAAAAAATCGCACGATATTTTAACCGTTTTTCTCATTATAGCTTGCCTTCCTTTGCATGAAACAATTTCACAAAACATCACGCACATAACGAGAGCAAGCGATTGACAATAAGCTCATTTCAGAAAAGCGATGCTCCTGAAACGGGGAATCGACATCTAATAAAACACTGGACATCATGACATTGTGCTCCACTGCCGACGGACGATCCTGCAAACCTTGTGACTTACGGCCCTTTATGCTAACTTTGCGGCAATAACGAGCCGCAACATGAGGACAGAAATCATAACTTCAGCACAGAATCCCAAGATAAAGGAGCTTCTGACGCTTCAGGAAAAGTCAAGGACACGCAGGGAAAAAGGCCTGTTTGCCGTAGAGGGAAGACGGGAGACAGTACATTGCATCAATGCCGGGTACAGGGTAAGCACATTGTTCGTATGCATGGACATCATCAGCCAGGACGATCTGAACGCCATACTGGACACAGTCATCTGGTCACAAAGCGGCAACGGACAAGGGAACATAATCCGGCTTCCTGCGCACCTGTACGACAAGGTTGCATACCGCGGAGGCACGGAAGGCATAATCGCAGTGATGGAATGGAAATCCAGGACACTGGACTCGCTCCATCTGCATGAGGACCCTCTGATTGTCGTGCTGGAAAGCGTAGAAAAACCAGGCAACCTCGGAGCTGTGCTCAGGAGCGCGGATGCCTCAGGGGCCGATGCCGTCATAATATGCGACCCGCTGACCGACCTGTACAATCCAAATCTCATACGTTCCAGCATAGGAGCTTCATTCACAGTGCCGACAGTAGCCGTAACATCTGAGGAGGCCATCGGATGGCTCAAGGACAAAGGCATAAAAATATATACGGCACAGCTGCAGGACTCCAGATGGTACTACGACACGGACATGACAGGAGGCACTGCCATTGTCATGGGCACCGAATCAACGGGTCTGACTGACATATGGCGCAAAGCTGCCGACGCACACATCAAAATCCCCATGCTCGGCCGGCTCGACTCCCTTAACGTTTCCGTCTCTGCCGCGATTCTGCTTTTCGAAGCTGTCAGACAACGCAATGCCGGCAAATGATCTGTCTAAACCACACAATACGAAATCTCCACGTGAATAATAAATAAGCCGACAAAACCACCCACTACATCAATAGGCATCCATGAAAAAATTCGGACTCATAGGGCACCCTATCGCCCACTCGCAAAGCCCGGCCCTTTTCAAGGCAGGATATGGAGGGAAATACGCATACGACCTGATTGAGGGGGAAGTCTTTGAAGCATCTTACCAAAATTTCCTGGACAGCTATGACGGCATCAATGTAACAGCACCGTTCAAAGAAAAAGCTTTTGCAAAAGCGGACATTCTTTCTGAAGAATGTAAACTTGCCGGTGCCGCCAACATACTGGTGAAAACTCCGGACGGAAAAATCAAGGCACACAACTCCGACTACCTCGGCATACGGAAATGGCTCGAAGATGAAGCCGTTCCTAAAGTACGCCAGACCGCATCAGAGCCGAAGGTGCTTATAGCAGGCTGCGGAGGAGCAGGAAAGGCGGCAGCATTCGCATCCGCATCACTGGGCCTGAAGACCGTCCTCATGAACCGGGACATGGCAAAGGCGAGAATACTGGCAGAAAAATCACCGGAGCTGTTCACGGCAAGACCGCTAAGTGATTTCGCGGAATGCTTTTCGGAATGCGGCATAATCATATATACAATCCCGACATCCATCCCGGAACTGGAACAAATGCATCGGCACACAGCCGGAAACGACAAAATAGGAAACTTCGAGACCAGGAACACGAACGGCAGCCCAAAAATCATAATGGAAGCCAACTACAGGAACCCAGCATTCGGACAGCAATCAATGCACAATCTGAAAAAGACCTGGCCTGGAATCACTTACGCCACAGGCAAGGAATGGCTCCTTTACCAAGCCCTGACCGGATACGAAATTTTAACCGGAGAAAAGCCCGATTTGCCTCGAATGCATACTTGTTTGTAAGAAATTATCACTATCTTGCAAAGTTTTTGTGAAGTCACTCAAAAAACACAAACGATTATGATAAACAAAGCGATATTGATAGGCAACGTAGGTCAGGATCCGGAAATCCGCTATACCGGAGACGCTTCCAACGGAACCAAAGTGGCGACATTAAGGCTTGCCACCACTGAAAGATACAAGGACAGGAACGGCAACCTCCAGGAACATACTGAATGGCATAACATTGTGGTATGGAGAAATACAGCCGATGTCGTCGAAAAATATGTCAAGAAAGGCACCCAGCTTTATATCGAGGGACGTATCCGCACAAGATCATGGGATGACCAGAACGGCAACAAGAAATACACCACAGAAATAGTGGCGGACACGCTGCAGCTTCTCGGAAGGAAGTCTGACAACCAGTCAGCAGGCCAGTACGGCCAAAACACGGCAGGTGGATACCAGCAGAGGCCTCAGGAAGCGCAGCAGGTTTATGGCCAGCAGGGAGGCTACCAGGGACAGCCACAGCCAGGATATGCCCCGGCAGCACAGGCACAGAAACCGGCCGCACCGCAGAACATCGCGGATGACATGCCGGACGATGACCTTCCGTTCTGATTCCTTATATAGACAAGAACTTAAAACTGTTTCCAATACATAGTCATGAAATTAGATGTTGTACTCGGCCTCCAGTGGGGCGACGAAGGCAAAGGTAAAATTGTGGACGTACTTGCAGGAAACTATCCTGTAGTAGCACGTTTCCAGGGCGGCCCGAACGCAGGCCACTCACTTCATTTTGAGGGAAAGAGCTTCGTGCTGAGGTCTGTTCCTTCCGGAATATTCAGAAAAGACGCCCAGAACATCGTCGGAAACGGCGTTGTCCTTGACCCTATCACATTCAGGGGAGAATGCGAGAATATCGCAAAGACAGGTGTTCCTGTAACTGAGCGCATTGTCATTTCCAAGAAGGCGCACCTCATCCTGCCGACACACAGGCTTCTTGACGCGGCAAACGAGGCTGCGATGGGAAAAGGCAAGATAGGCTCAACACTCAAGGGAATCGGACCGACTTACACAGACAAGATAAGCCGCAACGGACTTCGTGTAGGAGACATCCTCGCAGCGGACTTTCCGGAAAGATATGCCCGTCTCAAGGACAGGCACACCAAGCAGCTGGGCCAGATGGGATTCGAATGCAACCCTGATGCTGAGGAGGCGGCTTTCTTTGAGGCTGTCGAATATCTCAAGCAGTTCAAACTCGTTGACTGCGAGTATTATATCAATGACATTCTCAAGACACAGAGCGTGCTTGCAGAGGGTGCCCAGGGCTCGATGCTTGACATCGACTACGGCTCATATCCTTTCGTAACCTCTTCCACCACATCATGTGCGGGAGCATGCGTAGGACTCGGAGTAAGTCCTCACAACATAGGCCACGTATATGGCATCTTCAAAGCATACTGCACACGCGTAGGAAGCGGTCCGTTCCCGACGGAACTGTTTGACGAGACCGGAGAAAAACTGCGCAAGATAGGCAATGAGTTCGGTGCAGTGACAGGCAGACCGCGCCGCTGCGGATGGCTTGACCTCGTGGCACTCAAATATGCCGTAATGATAAGCGGAGTCACTGACCTCATCATGATGAAATCAGACTGCCTCGACAGCTTTGAAACAATCAAGGTCTGCACCTCATACATTGTTGACGGACAGCCTTCAGACCAGTGGCCGTTTGACACTTATGCTGACATCCAGCCGGTTTATCAGGAATTCAAGGGATGGAACACTGACCTGACAGGATGCAGAAACGAAAGTGAGCTTCCGGCAGAGTTCCGCGACTATATCGCATTCATGGAAAACTATCTCGGAGTTCCAATCAAAATCATTTCACTCGGACCTGACCGTGATGCTACAATCATGAGATAAAAAACAAACAGGGCAGCTGAAACAATGACAGCTGCCCTGTTTTTATTTAGCATGCCAGGCTATTTAAGCTGCGCATCCCCGTAATTGACTCGTACTCCGTCACGGACGATGAGACGGTCAAGCCCGAAGTTTTCCGGAACCTTCTCCCCCTCCAAAGTACCGGCAAGCACTTCCTCAGCAATATGCTGAAGATCTTTTATTCTCTTTAGGGTCTCAAAATTATTTCCGAAGAAATGCCCGTTATAGAATTTGCCGTAGCCATGCCTGCTGAAATAATCGTATGACTTTTTGCAAGTATTTATAAGGGTCGTGAAATCAGTGGTCAGAAGCAGATTCCCGTTGCCGAATGAATCTCCGCTATATCCGGTATCAGTACCCGTTTCAAGAAAAGTGGTGGAACCCGGAGTATGCCCAGGAGTAAAGAAGGTCTCAAGAGTCCTCCCTCCGAGCCTGAACCTCTGTCCGTCTCTGAGATATCTGACCTTGCCTTCATAATCCCCCATCATGGCCGGGATATTGACGGTATCAGCCGGATTGAGCCATACTTCATCAAAACATCCTGCTGCACCGCAATGGTCAGGATGAACATGAGTAAGTACAAGAGTGACCGGTTTGTCTGTAATCTGGGCCACTATTTTGTCAAGCCCGGGAATCACAGTCCCCGCATCTATGAGGACAGCCCTTTTCTTTCCCTCAATAAGATACAAGGTCTCAGAAGCCATTACATGCCCGGAGCCTATCCATGTATGCTCATCAATCTTGCGGAACACCACATTCCCGTCACGATACACTTCCTCCAAATCCAGCCTTGCCTCAAACATGTTGGTGTTCACGGACCGGCCTTTCTCAGATTGGGCAAACGCGCTGCAGCAGAAAGCGATTGCCAGAATAACAAACAATGTCTTTTTCATAATGATTCAAGTTTAATAAGGAGCGTAAATTTACTCATTTCATCCCAAAGAAACACGGATGCAAACAAAAAAGGGACAAGCCTTAGCCCGGCCTGTCCCCTTTTCATCATATGTATGCAGTCCGCTAAAGGTCTGCAAGATTCTTCTGCATGTCGGCAGCCGGAGCGACCAGAATCTCCTGGAACTCCTTCTGGCCTGTACCGGCCGGAATAGGATGTCCGCAGATGACATTCTCCTTAAGACCTTCGAGAGTATCGACACGGCCTCTGATGGCAGCCTCGCTGAGCACCTTGGTAGTCTCCTGGAATGAAGCAGCCGAGATGAAGCTGTTTGTCTTGAGGGCAGCCCTTGTGATACCCTGAAGCACCTGGCTTGCTGTGGCAGGCTTGGCCTCACGCAGCACCATCATATTGAGTCCCTGACGCTCAAGAGAAGAGTTTTCGCTTCTCATCTCACGTGCAGTGATGATGTCGCCTTCCTCATATGTCTGGGAATCACCAGGGTTCATGACATAGAACTTGCCGTATATTGCATCATTCGTATCCATGAATACCCACTTGTCCACAAGCTCTTCCTGCAGGAATTCTGTATCACCCGGGTCATTGATCTGTACCTTCCTCATCATCTGGCGTACAATGATTTCGAAGTGCTTGTCATTGATTTTCACACCCTGGAGACGGTAAACCTCCTGGATTTCATTGACAATATACTCCTGAACCTTGATAGGGCCGAGGATGCTGAGTATGTCGGTAGGTGAAACCGCACCGTCTGAAAGCCTTGTTCCTGCTTTCACGTAGTCGTTCTCCTGCACAAGAATCTGCTTGGTAAGAGGAACGAGATAGTGCTTCTCGACACCGGTCTTGTTCTTGACGATAATCTCCCTGTTACCCCTCTTGATCTTGCCCATTGAAACCTCTCCGTTGATTTCGGAAACGATTGCAGGGTTTGAAGGGTTACGCGCTTCGAAAAGCTCTGTAACTCGAGGGAGACCTCCGGTGATATCACTTGACTTACCGATGGCACGAGGAATCTTGATGATTATGTCACCGACCTTCACATCATCGCCGTCGCTGACCATGACATGGGCACCGACAGGAAGGTTGTACTGCTTCTTGCTCTCGCCGTTCTCGTCAACGATATGGATTGAAGGGTTCTTTGACCTGTCACGTGACTCGATGATGACCTTGTCCCTATTGAGAGAGTACTCGTCAGCCATTTCCTCACGGAAAGTAACTCCGTCAATCATGCTGTCGAAACGCACCTTACCGGCAGTCTCGATGATGGTAATGGCGTTATATGCATCCCATTCGCAGATGAGGTCGCCCTTGGATACTGAATCTCCGTCATTCTTATAAAGAACAGCACCATAAGGTATGTCATACTGTGAGAATGTTATGCCGGTATTCTCGTCAACGATGCGCACCTCAGTAGTACGGCTGACAACGACGTTCTGTGAACCCTCGTCAGACACCCTTTCGATTGTCCTGAGTTCCTCGAACTCGAGCTTACCGTTATATTTTGAAGTGATGGAGCTTTCAGCGGCAGTACTTGACGCCGTACCTCCGACGTGGAATGTACGGAGCGTAAGCTGTGTACCAGGCTCACCGATTGACTGTGCGGCGATGACACCAACGACTTCACCTTTCTCAACCATCCTTCCTGAAGCGAGGTTGCGGCCGTAGCACTTCGCGCAGACACCCTTGCGTGACTCGCAAGTGAGCACTGAACGGATTTCAACCTGCTCGATAGGAAGCGACTCGATAAGATTTGCGATGTCCTCAGTGATTTCCTCTCCTGCAGGAATGATAAGCTCACCTGTAAGAGGGTTGAACACGTCATGCACTGAAGTACGTCCGAGAATCCTCTCACCGAGAGACTCGACAACTTCATCCTTGCTCTTTATCGCAGTTGCGATAAGACCTCTGAGCGTACCGCAGTCCTCCTCGTTGATGATGACGTCATGTGACACATCGACAAGACGGCGTGTCAGGTAACCTGCATCGGCAGTCTTCAAGGCCGTATCGGCAAGACCCTTACGCGCACCGTGCGTAGAGATGAAGTACTCGAGCACCGACATTCCCTCCTTAAGGTTGGAGATAATCGGGTTCTCGATAATCTCGGCTCCCTGTCCTCCGGACTTCTGAGGCTTAGCCATAAGTCCACGCATACCGCAAAGCTGCTTGATCTGCGCTGTCGAACCACGGGCTCCGGAATCCAGCATCATATATACAGGGTTGAATCCCTGCTGGTCGCTCGAAATCTGCTTCTCGACAATCTTGGTTATCTCATTGTCGATTGATGACCAGAGGTCAATCACCTTGTTATAACGCTCGTTGTTCGTGATGAAACCCATTGAGAAGTTTGCCTTGATAGACTCAACGGTATTGTATCCGTTGTCGATAAGGGACTTCTTCTCCTCAGGGATAATCACATCTCCAAGGTTGAATGACAGACCTCCCTTGAAGGCCATTGTGTATCCGAGATCCTTGATATCGTCAAGGAACTGCGCTGTACGGGCAACTCCCGTATATTTTATCACATTGGAAATAATCTTCCTGAGGGATTTCTTTCCGAGCACCTCATTGATGTAAGGCACCTCCTGAGGCACAAGCTGGTTCACGATAATCCTTCCCGGAGTCGTATGCACCATCTCGTATCCTGCCTCCGGATTGGACTTGTCCTTAGGGAGACGCACACTGATGCCTGCATGAATGTCGATGGCTTTCTCATTGAGGGCTATGATAACCTCCTCCGGGCCATAGAAACTCATGTTCTCACCCTTGACTGCCGGCCTTTCCTTGGTAATGTAGTACAGACCGAGCACCATGTCCTGTGAAGGCACAGTGATAGGAGTACCGTTAGCTGGGTTGAGGATATTGTGCGAGCCGAGCATAAGGAGCTGGGCCTCGAGGATTGCTGCATTGCCAAGCGGAAGATGCACGGCCATCTGGTCACCGTCGAAGTCGGCGTTGAAGGCGGTACATGCAAGCGGATGGAGCTGGATTGCCTTACCCTCGATCATCTTAGGCTGGAAAGCCTGGATACCGAGCCTGTGCAGAGTAGGGGCACGGTTCAGCAGAACCGGATGTCCCTTCATCACATTCTCAAGGATATCCCAGATTACGGCATCCTTCCTGTCAACAATCTTCTTTGCAGACTTGACAGTCTTTACGATTCCGCGCTCAATGAGCTTCCTGATGATGAACGGCTTGTAAAGCTCGGCAGCCATAAACTTAGGCAGACCGCACTCGTGCATCTTAAGCTCAGGACCGACGACGATAACTGAACGTGCAGAATAATCGACACGTTTTCCGAGGAGGTTCTGACGGAAGCGTCCCTGCTTTCCCTTAAGTGAGTCTGAGAGGGACTTGAGTGTCCTGTTCGCCTCGCTCTTGACTGCATTTGACTTCTTTGAGTTGTCAAACAATGAATCGACAGCCTCCTGGAGCATACGCTTCTCATTCCTGAGAATCACCTCTGGAGCCTTGATTTCGATGAGCCTCTTGAGACGGTTGTTCCTTATGATGACCCTTCTGTAGAGGTCATTGAGGTCAGACGTAGCGAAACGTCCTCCGTCAAGCGGAACAAGCGGACGGAGATCCGGCGGAATGACAGGTATGACCTTCAGGATCATCCATTCAGGACGGTTGATTCCCTTGGACTCCTGGAACCACTTGACGATGCTCAGCCTCTTGAGGGCCTCTGCCCTTCTCTGCTGGGATGTCTCGCGGATCATCTTATGACGGAGCTCCTTTGCAAGAGCGTCGATATCTATCTCCTTGAGAAGTTCATATATGGCCTCAGCACCCATTCCGGCAACGAATTTATCCGGATCGTCCATAGGCATATTGTACTGCTCAGGCATCTGTGCAAGCAGGTCAAGATACTCGTCCTCAGAAAGAAGGTCGAGCTTCTGCAGTCCTGACGCACCAGGTCTTACGACAACATACTTCTCATAATAGATTACAGACTCCAATTTCTTGGCAGCGATGCCAAGGAGAGCGGCAATCTTATTAGGAGCTGACTTGAAATACCAGATATGGGCTACAGGAACGGTAAGCTCGATATGTCCCATCCTTTCCCTGCGCACCTTCTTCTCTGTTACTTCAACTCCACAGCGGTCGCAAACGATGCCACGATAACGGATTCTCTTGTATTTGCCGCAATGGCACTCATAGTCCTTGGTCGGACCGAAGATCTTCTCGCAGAAGAGACCGTCCCTTTCAGGCTTATATGTCCTGTAATTGACGGTTTCCGGCTTCAGGACCTCTCCTGAAGACCTGTCTTTGATGTCTTCAGGAGAAGCGAGAGCGATGCTGATTCTTTCGAAATTGCTTTTAACCTTGTTTTCTTTATTAAAAGTCGGCATATTTCTAAAATTTCAATTGTCAGTAATTAGTCCAAAGTCACTTTAAGACCAAGGCCCCTAAGTTCATGGAGCAGCACGTTGAGAGACTCAGGTATGCCAGGGTTTGGCATGAGGTCTCCCTTGACGATAGCCTCGTATGCTTTGGATCTTCCGGTAACGTCATCTGACTTGACGGTCAGGATTTCCTGAAGCACGTTTGATGCACCGAATGCCTCCAATGCCCAAACCTCCATCTCTCCGAAACGCTGTCCTCCGAACTGCGCCTTACCTCCGAGAGGCTGCTGGGTGATGAGTGAGTAAGGTCCGATTGAACGTGCGTGCATCTTGTCGTCAACCATGTGGCCGAGCTTGATCATATAGATGACACCGACTGTAGCAGGCTGGTCGAACCAGTCACCGGTACCTCCGTCACGGAGATATGTCTTTCCGTATCTCGGCAGTCCGGCCTTGTCAGTGTATTCACAGATGTTGTCAAGTGTAGCACCGTCAAAGATAGGAGTGCTGAACTTGACGCCAAGCTCCTCGCCGGCCCATCCGAGAACGGTCTCATAAATCTGACCGAGGTTCATACGTGAAGGCACACCGAGAGGGTTAAGCACAATGTCAACCGGAGTTCCGTCTGCAAGGAAAGGCATGTCCTCATCCCTTACGACCTTGGCGACGATACCCTTGTTACCGTGGCGTCCGGCCATCTTGTCACCGACCCTGATTTTCCTCTTCTTGGCCACATACACCTTCGCGAGCTGCATCACGCCGTTAGGAAGCTCATCACCGATTTTTATCTTGTCAAGAACCCTCTTGTTCCTTGCTGCCTCTTCCTTGTGGGCGATGCAGTAGTTGTTGATGAGTTCCCTGATAAGCACGTTGGCATTCTTGTCTGCCGTCCACTTGCTTGAGTTCACGTTCTCATAGTCGATTGCCTTGAGGTCCGAAACAGTGATGTCCCTTCCCTTTGCAATAAGCTCCACTCCGTAAAGGTCGCTTATGCCGGCGCTCTTCTTGCCCTGTACAAGCACTGAAAGTTTCTCGATGAACCTTGCCCTGAGAGCCTCAGCCTTGGCTATGAACTCCTCCTCTGCCTTCTCAATCTTGGCCTTCTGGTCAGTCTTGACGCCTTTGCGTCCACTTTCCTTCGCAACCTTTGAATAAAGGGCAGTGTTGATTACAGTACCGCTGAGTGAAGGGGTAGCCTTGAGTGAAGCATCCTTCACATCACCTGCCTTGTCACCGAAGATGGCCCTGAGGAGCTTCTCTTCCGGAGACGGATCGCTCTCACCCTTTGGAGTAATCTTACCTATCATGATGTCACCCGGGTCGATATGGGCACCGATGCGGATGATACCGTTCTCATCCAGATCCCTTGTAGCGTCCTCGCTTACGTTAGGAATGTCTGAAGTGAGTTCCTCCATACCGCGCTTGGTGTCACGTACCTCGGTGATATACTCATCGACATGAACTGATGTAAGGATATCCCAGCGTATCATCCTCTCGGATATGACGATGGCATCCTCGTAGTTGTATCCTTTCCATGGCATGAACGCCACTTTCAGGTTCCTTCCGAGAGCAAGCTCACCCTTCTGTGTGGCATAGCCCTCAGTCATTATCTGGCCAGGCTCGACAATCTCACCCTTGTGCACGATAGGCTTGAGGAGGATTGTAGTGCTCTGGTTGGTCCTTCTATATATAGGAAGACGATATACGGTAATGTCAGGAGAGAAGCTTACGAATTTCTCGTCATCGGTGCGGTCATACTTGACATGGATTTCCTTTGCATCCACATATACGACCTCACCCTTTCTCTCTGCCCTTACCTGTGTCCTTGAATCCAGACATACCCTCTCCTCAAGACCGGTACCGACAATCGGTGATTCCGGATTGAGAAGCGGAACTGCCTGGCGCATCATGTTCGCTCCCATGAGCGCACGGTGCGCGTCATCGTGCTCAAGGAAAGGAATGAGTGAAGCGGCCACTGACGCAATCTGGTTAGGAGCCACGTCCATATAATTCACCTCCTCCTTGGTCACTACAGGGAAGTCTGCGCCAAGACGGCACTGGATTCTGTCCTCAAGGATATTTCCGTCCTCGTCCATCTTCACCTTGGCAAGGGAAACCATCTGGTTCTCCTCCTCCTCGGCGCTCATGTACATCCATCCTTCTGAGCTCAGGTTCACCTTACCTGCCTCCACCTTGCGGTAAGGAGTCTCGATGAAACCGAGGTCATTGATTCTCGCATATACGCAAAGCGAAGAAATCAGACCGATGTTCGGTCCCTCAGGAGTCTCGATAGGACAAAGACGACCATAGTGAGTATAGTGCACGTCCCTGACCTCGAATCCTGCGCGGTCACGTGAAAGACCTCCCGGACCGAGTGCGGAAAGACGGCGCTTGTGCGTCATCTCCGACAGAGGGTTGGTCTGGTCCATGAACTGTGACAGCTGGCTTGTTCCGAAGAACGAGTTGATTACAGATGAGAGAGTCTTGGCATTGATGAGGTCAGTTGGTGCAAACTGCTCGCTGTCGCGCACATTCATCCTCTCCCTGATGGTACGTGCCATCCTTGAGAGTCCGACGCTGAACTGGTTTGCAAGCTGCTCGCCCACTGTCCTGATACGCCTGTTGCTCAAATGGTCGATGTCATCCACAACGGCCTTTGAGTTGATCATCTGAATCAGATACTTTATGATTTCGATGATATCTGTGTTGGTAAGCACCCTCGTGCTCTCGTCAATCGTGAGATTCAGCTTCTTGTTGAGCCTGTAACGTCCCACGTCACCGAGATCATACCTCTTTTCAGAGAAGAAGAGCTTGTCAATGACATCCCTTGCAGTGGCCTCATCAGGCGGTTCCGAGTTACGGAGCTGCTTATAGATGTAGTTGATGGCTTCTGTCTCTGTATTTGTCGGATCCTTCTGCAGAGTGTTGTAGATGATGGCATACTCATTCACATTAGCCTCATCCTTCTGAAGAAGAATGGTCTTGACATCAGTCTCGGAGAGCTTCTCGATGGTATCCTCGCTGAGGATCTCGCCACGCTCTACGATAGGCATAGTCCTCTCGACAGGAATAACCTCTCCGGTATCCTCATCGACAAAGTCCTCAATCCAGGTCTTGAGCACCTTTGCCGCGAGCTTGCGGCCCTCATTTGCCCTGAGGTTCTCCTCAGTTGCCTCAATCTCGTCAGCGAGACCGAATATGTCAATGATATCCTTGTCACCGTTGAAGCCGATGGCCCTCAAGAGAGTGGTGACAGGCAATTTCTTCTTACGGTCGATGTAAGCATACATGACATTGTTGATGTCAGTAGCGAACTCAATCCATGATCCCTTGAACGGGATTATCCTGGCAGAATAGAGCTTTGTTCCATTCGCATGAAGACTCTGTCCGAAGAATACGCCAGGAGACCTGTGGAGCTGTGATACGATGATTCGCTCAGAACCGTTGATTACGAAAGTTCCGCCAGGGGTCATGTACGGGATATTTCCCAAATACACATCCTGGACAGTCGTGTCGAAATCCTCATGTTCTGAGTCACTGCATGAAAGGCGGAGTTTTGCCTTCAGAGGAACATTATATGTCAGTCCTCTCTCAAGACACTCATCAATCGAATACTGCGGAGGATCGATGAAATAATCGATAAACTCGAGTTTGTAGTTGTTCCTTGTGTCTTCGATCGGGAATATCTCCTGGAAAACCTGATAAAGACCCTCGCTGCGCCTGTTTTCCGGCGTGGTGTCAAGCTGGAAGAAGTCCTGGAATGACTTCAGCTGCACCTCCAGGAGGTCAGGATATTCAAGGAGAATTTTTGATGATGCGAATGAAATTCGCTGTTTGTTAGTCTTTTTTGACATCTTTCTGCCTTAGATATAGAGAAAAACTTTATTACGACAAAAAGGTTTAGAGCCTGTTTTGGCCCTAAACCTGACTCTGTTCCCACCTCGGGGACGGGGAGAAGTTATTTAATCTCAACTTCTGCTCCTGCCTCTTCGAGGGCAGCCTTGAGAGCTTCAGCCTCTGCCTTGGAAACCTTCTCCTTGACAGCTACCGGAGCCTTGTCAACGATGTCCTTAGACTCCTTGAGGCCGAGGCCAGTAGCCTCCTTAACAGCCTTAACTACTCCGAGCTTAGCTGCGCCTGCTGATTTGAGGATAACGTCGAACTCAGTCTGCTCTGCCTCTGCAGCTGCTGCAGGACCTGCAACTACTGCTACGGCTGCTGCTGCAGGCTCGATTCCGTACTCGTCTTTAAGGATCTGTGCAAGCTCCTGTACATCTTTTACAGTAAGGTTTACCAACTCTTCTGCAAGTGCTTTAATGTCTGCCATAATTGTATCTGTTTAAATTGTTTTTGTTTCTATGATTATTCTGCTGACGCCTCTTCTGACTTGTCATCATCCTTGTGCTCGAGAGCAGAAAGGACGTTGCGCATAGGAGACTGGAGGAGACCGATGATGTCACCGATGAGTTCCTCACGTGACTTGATGCCATGGAGAGCATCAAGCTGCTCGTTGCCGATGAAAGCCGGCCACTCCTGGATGTATGCACCCTTGAGAACAGGCTTCTCAGAACCTGACTCCCTGAATTTCTTGATGACCTTTGCAGGAGCGTTAGGAGCCTCAGTGTACATGATGGCTGTAGGGCCTTCAAGTACGCTGATGAGGTTCTTCATCTCCTCATTGTCAGAAGCCTCGATTGCCTTCTTGAGAAGGGTATTCTTGACCACGACGAGTTTTACGCCAGCCTCAAAGCAAGCCTTGCGGAGTGCATGGGTCTTACCGGCATTCAGCCCAGCGATGTCAGTTACGTAGAAGTTAGGAGTTGCCTCCAACTGTGCTGAAACCGCGTTAATAATATCGAGTTTTTCTTCTTTTCTCATAACGTTCTAATTTAACAGCACTGATTATTCTACTGATTTCACATCAACATGGATACCCGGGCTCATTGTAGAGCAGATGGAAACTGCCTTCATGTAAGTGCCCTTGAGAGTCTGAGGCTTCAGCTTGATAACCGCAGAGAGAAGCTCCTTAGCATTCTCATAAATCTGAACACCTGAGAATGATGCTTTTCCGATTGCAGCATGCACGATACCTGTCTTGTCAACCTTGAAGTCAATTTTACCGGCCTTTACCTCTTTTACGGCATTACCGATTTCCATTGTAACTGTTCCGGTCTTAGGGTTAGGCATCAAGCCTCTCGGACCAAGGATACGGCCGATGATACCGACCTTAGCCATGACTGAAGGAGTACAGATAATGACGTCAACATCAGTCCAGCCACCTTTGATCTTGTCAATATATTCATCAAGACCTACATAGTCTGCACCTGCCTCCTTTGCCTCATTCTCCTTGTCAGGAGTACAGAGGACGAGGACTCTTGTCTGCTTACCTGTTCCGTGAGGAAGGGTAACGACACCGCGGACCATCTGGTTAGCCTTGCGCGGATCCACTCCGAGATTTATATGAAGCTCTACAGAAGCGTCAAATTTTGTGTAGGTGATTTCCTTCACAAGCTCACATGCCTCATCAAGCTTATACTCTTTGGCTGCATCGAACTTTGCGATGACAGCTTTCTGGTTCTTTGTAAGTTTACTCATGTCGCGTGTGAATTTTAAAGTTCAGGAAACTCTCCTTCTACCTTGATACCCATGCTCCTGGCTGTACCTGCCACCATAGTCATCGCTGACTTCAAAGTGAAACAGTTCATGTCCGGCATCTTGCTCTCTGCAATAGCCTTCACCTGGTCCCATGTAATTGTACCTACTTTCTTTCTGTTAGGCTCTGCTGAACCTGAAGAAATCTTGGCTGCTTCTTTAAGCTGAACGGCTACAGGCGGCTGCTTAACCTCAAAAGAGAATGACTTGTCGCTGTAAACGGTAATCACTACCGGCAATACCTTTCCTGCGCTTTCCTGCGTGCGTGCATTGAACTGCTTGCAGAAATCCATTATGTTCAAGCCCTTTGAACCGAGGGCAGGACCTACTGGAGGTGACGGATTGGCTGCACCGCCTTTAATCTGGAGTTTAATGAATCCAGTTACTTCTTTTGCCATAATTCTGATTATTCTTTAGTTACCTGTGTAAAGTTGAGTTCCAAAAGTGTCTTTCTGCCGAAGATCATAACCATGACCTTGAGTTTGCTACGGTCTTCCACAATCTCCTCCACTGTTCCGTCGAACCCGCTGAAAGGTCCGTCAGTAATCTTGACAGCATCTCCTACGTTATAGTCAACGACTGTCTCCGCTTCTGTAACGGCCATTTCATCCTGTTCTCCGAGAATCCTCTTGACTTCATCGTCACGGAGCGGAATTGGAAGCTTCTCCTCCTGGGACCTGCCTCCTTCCCTCTTGATGTCACGCTTCTCAGTAAGGAAACCTGACATATGCGGTACCTCGTTACGGATAATATACTGCAACTCTCCTGTCAGCTCCGCCTCAATAAGCACATAGCCGGGATAGAAAAGTCTCTCAGTACAGATTCTTTTGCCATCGCGGATTCTATAAACTTTTTCTGTCGGAACAAGAACCTGTGAAACCAGGTCCTGAAGGCCACACCTCTCAATTTCCTTTTCGAGATACTCTTTGGCTTTTTTCTCTTTTCCGCCTGCCGCTCTCAGCACATACCATTTTTTACTGCTCTCGCCCATAAATCAAGGTATTATATTACAAAGTGTAAATTGCTGACATCAAGTGTCGGATACAGAAGTCTATTGCAAAGACCACTACAGCAAAAATCACAGACGCAACCATCACAACGATAGCTGAATTCTGCAATTTGTCCCAAGTGGGCCAAGAAACCTTCTTGGTCATCTCAGCATAAGACTCTTTCAGATAGTTGATAAACTTTCTCATCTTTACATTTAATGGACATCGCGAATTGGAAGCGTATGCGACATCTGTTAAACATTACCAAATCGTAACCTTTGATATTTTGCAGGGGAACCAGGATTCGAACCCAGACTAAAGGTTTTGGAGACCTCTGTACTACCCTTATACTATTCCCCTAAAAAAGTGGGTGTTCTTTTCAGGACACCCACCTGATATTCTGATTCAGAATTAGTCGATAAGCTTAGTTACCTGACCGGCACCTACTGTACGACCACCCTCGCGGATTGCGAACTGAAGTCCCTCGTTGATGGCAACTGGGTAGATAAGCTCTACTGTGATAGTCACGTTGTCACCAGGCATTACCATCTCTACACCCTCTGGAAGAGAAATCTCTCCTGTGATATCAAGAGTACGGATGAAGAACTGTGGACGATAGTGGTTGTGGAATGGAGTATGACGGCCACCCTCGTCTTTCTTAAGAACGTAGATCTCAGCTACGAACTTCTGGTGAGGATGAATAGTACCTGGCTTAGCAAGTACCTGACCTCTCTTGATCTCCTTCTTGTCGATACCGCGGAGGAGGAGACCTACGTTGTCACCAGCCTCTCCCTGATCAAGGAGCTTGCGGAACATCTCGACACCTGTAACGACAGTCTTCTTAGGCTCTTCACCGAGACCTACGATCTCAACCTCATCACCTACGTGGATGATACCGGTCTCGATACGTCCAGTTGCTACAGTACCACGGCCTGTGATAGAGAAGATGTCCTCGATTGGCATAAGGAATGGCTTCTCGTTGTCACGTGGAGGAAGCGGAATATACTCGTCAACAGCTGCCATGAGTTCCATAACCTTATCCTCCCACTGAGGGTCACCATTGAGTGCACCAAGTGCAGAGCCACGGATTACCGGAGCATTGTCACCGTCGAAGTTGTAGAATGAAAGGAGGTCACGGAGCTCCATCTCTACGAGGTCAAGCATCTCAGGATCGTCAACAAGGTCAACCTTGTTCATGAAAACAACGATTCTTGGAACGTTCACCTGACGGGCGAGGAGGATGTGCTCACGTGTCTGAGGCATAGGACCGTCAGTTGCAGCACAAACAAGGATTGCACCGTCCATCTGAGCTGCACCAGTTACCATGTTCTTCACATAGTCGGCGTGGCCCGGGCAGTCAACGTGTGCATAGTGACGATTTGCAGTCTGGTACTCAACGTGAGCGGTGTTGATAGTGATACCACGCTCTTTCTCCTCTGGAGCATTGTCGATAGAGTCGAATGAACGAAGCTCTGAAAGACCAGCCTTTGCAAGCACTGTAGTGATTGCTGCAGTCAAAGTAGTCTTACCGTGGTCAACGTGGCCGATAGTACCGATGTTAACGTGCGGTTTGTCTCTTTTAAAGGTTTCTTTAGCCATAATTATATCTTTTTAGAGTATTATATACAAAAAAAGCAGAGCCGGTGGTGAGAATTGAACTCACGACCTCTTCCTTACCAAGGAAGCGCTCTACCCCTGAGCTACACTGGCGTAGTTTGAGCGGAAGACGAGGTTCGAACCCGCGACCCTTAGCTTGGAAGGCTAATGCTCTACCAACTGAGCTACTTCCGCAATTCTTGTGGAAAACACGCACCGGCCTTGGTATGCCGACACTTTCCGACAAAATGGTGGGAGAAGATGGATTCGAACCACCGAAGGTATAAACCAGCAGATTTACAGTCTGCCCCATTTGGCCACTCTGGTATTCTCCCCTTTTTTCGCACATCTCCGAAAACCAAGACCCGAGGGCCAAACATTTCCAAGAAACCAGACACGAAAATTTTTCAATCTTTCTGACTGAAGAAAACTTCAAATCATCAAAAGAACTTTTGAGCCGATGGAGGGAGTCGAACCCACGACCCCGAGATTACAAATCACGTGCTCTAGCCAACTGAGCTACATCGGCAGTTTTTTGCCCCGCTTGTCGGTTTGTTTCCGAAAGGGATTGCAAAGATAGACATTAATTTTTTATCTCCAAAATTTTCTGCTCTTTTTTTTGATTTTTTTCACTTTCTTCCATTATAACACGGATTATTTCCGGCAAAGAAAGGCCGCATTCCTGCCATAATTCCACCTGCGTCCCCTGGCTGACATACCTGTCCGGAATACCTATTGCCCTGACAGGCAAACGTTTGCATGATGCAGATACAAATTCCGCTACCGCACCGTGCAGTCCGCCGAGCACTGTACCGTCTTCTATCGTGACAATCCTATCATGAGTGGCCAATATTTCATTCAGAAGTTCACTGTCCAGCGGCTTCACATACCTTATATTATAGACAGACGGAGACCAGCCGTGCTCTTCGCGTATCTCAGCAGCCGCCTCAACAGCCCTGTTGACCACCGGCCCGGCTGCAATCACAGCGATACGGCTTCCTTCGGCCACAAGTTCCCCTTTTCCTGTCCCGAGCAATGAAAACTCACGATTCCTCCACTCGGCTCCTTCACCATAGCCGCGCGGATACCTTATAATATAAGGGCCGGACTCATACTTGAGTGCTGAATACATCATATCCTTCAGCTCCGCCTCATCTTTAGGGGCCGCAATGACAGCCCCGGGTATGCTCCTGTATATGGCCATGTCATAGCATCCGTGATGTGTGGGGCCGTCCTCACCGACTATTCCGCTGCGGTCAAGGCAAAGCACGACCGGAAGCCCCTGAAGGGCCACATCATGTATAATCTGGTCATATGCCCTCTGAGAGAACGATGAGTATATGTTGCAGAACGGTCTCATGCCGCCTGCCGCCAGGCCTGCAGAAAACGTGACTGCATGCTCTTCCTCGATTCCCACATCATAGAACCGTCCCGGCATTTCCTTGGAAAGCAGGTTCATGCCGCATCCGGATGCCATGGCCGGAGTAACGCCAACTACACGGCTGTCCATATGCGCCAATTCAAGCAGGACCTGCCCGAACACATCCTGATAACGGCTTGCACCCTTGTTGCTCTTTATTCTCTCACCTGTCTCCGGATCAAACATTCCGGGCGCATGCCAGACCGTCTGGTCCGCCTCTGCGGGCGCATATCCTTTTCCTTTTTTTGTCAGCGTATGAAGAAGTATGGGGCCGTCAAGGGCTTTCAGTTTCCTCAGAGTGGTTACGACCTGGCTTATGTCATTGCCGTCAATCGGCCCGAAGTAACGGAATCCCATTGCCTCGAAAAGGTCGCCTCCGCTTCTTCTGACGAGGGAAGACTTGGCATTGACTACAAACCTCTGGAGCCCGCTGCGGAATTTCCCGTCTCCCAGTCCGTCCCAGACCCTCTTCTTCGCCTTGTTGTAGCGCGGGTCTGACGTTATGTGGAGGAGATATTCGTGCAAGGCGCCTATATTCCTGTCTATGGATATGTTATTGTCATTGAGAATCACAAGAAGGTCGGATTTCGCAGCCCCGGCATTGTTCATGCCCTCAAGCGCAAGACCTCCGGTAAGCGAACCGTCACCTATCAGGGCGACCGTCTTGTGCCCCAGCCCGAGCTGCTTGGACGCCTCAGCAAATCCGAGGGCGGCAGAGATTGAGGTTGAAGAATGTCCCGCACCGAATGCGTCATACTCGCTTTCCGCACGCTTGGGAAAACCGCTTATGCCGTCCCGCATCCTGTTCTTACGGAATGCCTCACGCCGGCCCGTGATTATTTTATGGGCATACGCCTGATGTCCCACGTCAAAAACGACCTTGTCCGAAGGCGTGTCATAGACATAATGCAGCCCCACGACAAGTTCCACAGCACCGAGGCTTGAACCCAGATGTCCGGGATTCACAGCACAGCACTCTATCATATATTCACGAAGCTCAGCACAAAGTTCCCTGAGCTGGTCCATGCTGAAATTCCTGATGTCGGCAGGCGACCCGACACTGTCAAGAAGATTATATGCCATAGTCCTGTTTTCTGAAGTGAAATTGCGCACGAAGATACGACTTTATTCCGAGTTTTGAAAAAAGTGTTTTGACTATTAGGGCAAAAACCCTTAACTTCGCAGGCCTTGCAAAAAAGATACAATAAAAACTATCAAAATATGACTGAAACTATCAAAAGATTCATGAACGACAGCGCAATAGCAAGATGGTCCGCCCTCGTGCTCATTGCGTCCATGATGTTCTTCGCCTACATGTTCGTTGACGTAATGTCACCCCTGAAATCCCTCGTGGAGCAATCAAGGAACTGGGACAGCACCGTGTTCGGCACGTATGCAGCCTCCGAATATATCCTGAACGTGTTCGGTTTCCTCATTATCGCTGGCATCATCCTCGACAAGATGGGCACGCGCTTCACAGGAATGCTCTCCGCATCGCTCATGGTACTCGGAGCATCCATAAAATTCATAGGAATCACGGAATGGTTCCAGGCGACAGAGTTTAACGCATGGCTCGGCTCATGGTGGACAGCCCTTCCGGGAAGCGCGAAAATGGCATGCCTGGGCTTCATGATTTTCGGATGCGGCTGCGAAATGGCCGGCACTACAGTATCAAAAGCCATCGCAAAATGGTTCCAGGGCAAGGAAATGGCTCTCGCAATGGGACTCGAGATGGCGATTGCACGTCTTGGCGTGTTTGCGGTGATGTGGATTTCCCCGCTCATTTCAGCAAAATTCGACCAGTCAATCGTGGCTCCGATAGGCTTCTGCACAGCCCTGCTTCTGATAGGACTCATCTGTTTCACGGTTTTCGTCATCATGGACAGGAAGTTCGACTCGCAGCTGATAGCAGCCGGCAGGATGTCAGAAGAAAAGTCTGCGGAAGACGAGTTCCACATCAGCGACCTCGGCAAGATTTTCAGCAGCAAGATGTTCTGGATTGTGGCCCTGCTCTGCGTACTTTATTACAGCGCAATCTTCCCTTTCCAGAGGTATGCGACCAACTTCCTTGAGGTTACGCTCGCCATTGATGCCGAGAACGCCGCACGTCTGTTCAGCTGTTTCCCTATCCTTGCCATGGCACTCACTCCGTTCCTCGGAGGCTTCCTCGATTTCAAGGGCAAAGGAGCGTCCATGCTGATGCTCGGAGCAATCATCATGGTGGTATGCCACCTGAGCTTCGCCTTCATACTGCCGATATTCCCTAAGCAGTGGTTCGCGCTTCTTCTTGTTGTCGTTCTCGGCGTATCATTCTCGCTCGTACCTGCTGCATTGTGGCCAAGCGTACCGAAAATCATCGACGAGAAGATTCTCGGTTCGGCATATTGCCTTATCTTCTGGGTGCAGAACATAGGACTCTGCCTGGTTCCGCTTCTTATCGGCGTGACACTGCAGGCTACCGGAGGCTATCTTGTGCCGATGCTGATTTTCGCGTCATTCGGAGTGCTGGCGTTCTTCCTGACCTTCATGCTGAAGATAGAAGACAGGAAAAAAGGCTATGGACTTGAAGAACCGAATGTGAAGAAATAAGTTTCCCGGATTTAATGCCATTTTGATGAGCAGAATTTTCAAATCACTTAAAGAAAGCAAGAGCGCCTGCTGGCTGGCTCTTGCTTTTCTTGTTGTGCCGATGTTCGCGTCATATTTCTTTGACGACATGTTCTCTTCCCTCTCCCATCTGTTCAAGAATCCTGAACTGCTGGAGCTTGGCTGGGACTATGAGGACTACGGCTTCTATGCGGGAGGATATTCGTTCCTCTGCGTATGCGGCGGCCTTATCGTGTGCGGCATCTTGCTGGACATGTTCGGAGTGAGGGTTGTCGGCAGCGTTTTCGTCGGACTTATGATAATAGGGGCGGGCATTGTCACTTTTGCCATTTCCTCTCCGATGGCTCCTCGCACCTCGCTTGTAACGGCATATGTGGGATGCATGCTTTTCGGCCTCGGAAGCGAGATTGCCGGAGTAGCCGTGACAAGGTCCATAGCCAAATGGTTCAAAGGCAGGAATGTGGCCCTGGCAATGGGACTGCAGCTTTCAATAGCGCGCCTGGGAACTGCCGCTGCGCTCGTTTTGTCCCCTATGATTGTCGCAAGCAAAGCCGAGGGGGAGATTTATCTTCTCGAGGACACCAACAGGCCTGCCCTTCTCGGACTGGGGCTTCTGATGCTCGGAGGCATCCTTTGGGCTGCTTTTGTGGCAATGGACTCGAGATTTGACACTGAAACGGCCACGGGAAAAAGTTGCGCGAGCGGAAAAGGAGAGAGGCTGATTGCCGAAAGCGGCACAAAAGAAATTCCAGAGGAGGACAAATTCAGGTTTTCCGACATATGGAAGGTGCTTTCGAATCCGCGCTTTCTGATGATTGCGCTTCTGTGCGTTTTCTTCTATTGCTGCGTGATACGCTTCAAGAAGTTCGGGACTTCGATTCTGATTCCGCTGTTCGGGATGGAACTTGAAACCGCGACATGGATGCTTTCGATGATACCTTTCTTCACGATTGTGTTCACTCCGCTATTCGGTGCGCTTGTGGACAGGACAGGCAAGGCCACCACTTGGATGATTACCGGTTCATTGCTGGTGCTGGCTTCACATCTGCTCATAACTTTTGCCCCGCAGGGAGTCGCCGCATACGGATATGTGGCAATCGCCCTTCTCGGTATCGGCTATTCACTGGTACCGTCAGCAATGTGGCCATCTGTGCCGAAGATTGTACCTGAGAAAAATCTCGGAACTGCCTTTTCGCTGATTTACTGGATACAGAATATGGGAATGATGATAGTGCCGATTTTCATAGGCAAGATTTTCAAGAACGGAATCACGGAAAGCGGCAACAGGATGCAGGAAGTGACGGCAGCCATCCATGCGGAGTACATTTTCATTCTGATGGGAATTGTCGCAATCACAGTGGCTGTCCTGCTGTATTTTTCATCACGCCGTCACCCTGAGCTTAAGCTTGACGAGCCTGCCGCAAAGGCATAAGGACAAAACGCCTATGGTGCACAAGCACAAGAAAATCAAGATGTTACAAAAAAATGCGATACCCCGGAATAGGGACATCGCATTTTTGTAAAGCACTGACGAGCAAGCTTATATGTATCACAAAAATTTGCTACAATCTGTAGAAGGCACGGATTCGGAGGCGGTTATTACGATCCTGATATCCTTCATTTCCAGAAGAGCTCTCTATATATTGAGGTTTGCCATCCACCATATTGACTTTCGTTGCACGTGCATGATTATACGTATAGCCTCCAATTAATGAACCGCCTCTCTGAGCACTGGAGGCAGACCAGTATAATTGTCCCTGAAAATCATCAAATGTAAGATAATACTGAACCAATGCTCTCTCCAGCTCACGTATTCCTGGCATATACCAATGCCCTTCTGCCACACTTCCATCCGCATTCCGCTTATTCTTTCCGTAGCAATAATGAAAAGCTGATGCCGGCTCGGAGTCATTAAAAAGACGGACAGTGCTCATAGGAACCGCATCATTACGGTTTATGACCCACCCTGTCATCGTGCTAGCCTGGTCCGTATAATAAACCTGATAATATTCATTGCCCACCAGACCGAATGCAGAACGGGTATCGACACCTCGCAATCCCCAGCTGAGTCCTTCGTAAAGCTCACCAGGCTGGAGATGCTGGTCGAGAGGGTCATTGTGTTCAAGATATTCCTCATAATATTCCATATAAGTGTCAATCGCGGCAGTAGGACTGCCTCCATTTCCCACCCAATCGCCTGACACATGCACAAGCCCGCGCTGCTCAATTTCGAGAGTACGCTCACGGGTATCGACAACCGTTCCGTTTTCCTTGCGCTCGTATCTGATTCTGATTTCAGCGAAACGGTCAGGAATATCCCCGGAAGCGTTCGGAGTCACATTCTCGTCAATATAGAAATATATGCGTGAACGAGAACCGCCGGAATAGACATCACCTCCGTCAACAGTAAGGGTCTTGCTTGTAGCCACACGGGTAAACATATCCGTCGTAAAATATGGCTGTATCCCGGTGCCTGCAGCCCACTTTGCCGCATGCATCTCAGCACGGGGTATTACCCTCTCCATGCGTATCCAGTCAACGCCGTCCGGAATCGTCACAGTAACCGTTGATTCATGCCCCACAGGTTTCTGCTCCAGCAGGTCGGCATTCTCCGGTTCGCGCAGCAGAAGCCAGACGTCCATAGGCAGGGCAGATGCATGAGCATCAACCTTGCGCTCATTCACTACCGCAAGATAAAGAGGGTTGTCGGTGACCACGTTGACACGTCCGTCATAGGTATAGACATTGTCGGATGAATTGCGCACATAGTCAAGTCCACGGACAGATATGTTGTTCTTGTACTGCATATTGCGCTGGACCTCGAAATTGTTGACGGCATTCTTGCCCATGTAAACGGTGAACTGAGCATTGTATGTAAGGTTCTGGTGGGTTGTGTAGCTTCCCTTCAGAACCAGGGCCGAGGCACGGTCTTTCTTTGCTATGTTCGGTTTCCAGCGCTGCTTTTCTTCATCCGTCGTAATGCCTTCAGGATATTTCCACGTTCCGTCCGGCAGCTGCTCAACCTGTGAGTTCACGCCTTTAGGGTTCGGAAGCTGGATATTCTCATAGGTATAATAGCTGAAATGAACGGGAGCGCTGTCCTTGTTTATTGTGACATTGACCGGCACTGTCAGTGAGGACTCGACCGGATAAGGAGTCACATTGTCCTCGTCCGCACCTGTAGGAGGCACAAGAGGAACCATTGTAGGCATGTTCATGATACCGTATTCGCGTATTGTCATGACAGGAAGCTGGCCGTCACGGCTCATCTGGTTCGGATTGAGCTGCACGGTTATATCGACCCTGGCCATCATCGCCTTCATGTTTACCGTAAGGTTGCCTGAAGTCTTCGACAAATCGACATTGCCCACAGTCCCGGCCATAGGCATTCCGGCCTTAGGAAGGTGGTTGACGTCTGTCCCCTCCTCCGTCCTCAGCACCGGCGCATATACCCAGCTCTCGAGGTCCGCGCGGTTTGTAACGGTAAAGTCAGACTTGACCCATTCCCCGTCCTGAAGCCTTCCGGTCTGTATATCACCTCCCGGAGTCCACTTGGTATTGAAATGGTCTCCCGAGATATTGGCTATAGCATAAATCTGCACTCCGCTCATCTGCGTGAAAACCTCATCCTTGATTGTAAGGACATTGGAGGTCAGTTTCTGATATGGATGAAAATTCTGGTCACCGGCCTTAGGCTCAAGAAACTCGCCGGTCGCCTCATCGAAAAAGAACAGATGCAAGGTACGCACGGCCTTTTCCTCCTGCGTCTTGTTGTCTGCCCTCGTGGCAGGAGAAAGCGGGTCGTGAAACTGTGGCAGCATGTCAAGACACTCCGCCTTTATTGTAACGGAACTCCCGTCATGAACCTGCATGTCACCAAGAGAACCGATGCACGATACAGCCGACAAAGAAATCGCGGCAGCCAAGGCAGCATAACCCCCAAAATTCAACATTGATATTTTCATCTTCTCAGTATTCTATGTTTATAATCTCACTTTAACAAAAAGCGGCAAGGCCGCATCAGCATGACTGCCGATTAATTGATGATAATGCCATTGTCAGAGCCGTCTCCCCAGGAATCCGTATCAGCCTGGAAAATAAGCACGAAACGGTCACCTACAAAATTCAGGTTCGCCGTGTAGCGCGTACTCTGCGCCGGCCTGTATGAGAGATGGAAGTCCGGTATCACAGCTGTTCTTGCATCAACATCACCGGCATAACGGTAGCGGATTGTTATGGTCTTCTTGTCCCCGAGGGAATATATCGGATTATCAGGACGGTCTGCCGTTGAAGGGTCTGCATCAAGATTCGGAAGCAGGAGCACTGTAGTGCCCTCAGGATTTGTGTCAGAGACTCCGAGATACGGAGAAGAGGCTCCTGAAGGGCAAGTCTGTGACGTACCGTCAGGAATAAGCGAGAAATATCCGCTGAATGACTTCTGTCCAAGAGCAGTTGCCGTCTGTTTTACTTCAGTAGTCGTGAAATCGAAAGTAGCCTCACTATAAAACTGGCCGCTCAGGCTGGCGGACTCTATAATCAGGTCCTCGTCAGAATAATTGTTTACACGGAAACGCAGTCCGGTCATTATATGATAGAAATTAAGGGGAACGGCGCCGTTTGCACGTATATGGTCGAAACGTGCGGCCAGCATCGCATCCGGGATTTCGGCATGGTCTCTCGGAGTGTCCATGTCACCGCCTGACCAAGGCATGCTGAAAGCAAGCACCGGGACACCTACGGCATCTGCAGTCCTCATATTCATCGTAAAACAGTCCACAGGGTAGTGCGCAAGGAATGAATACCTGAACTGTGAGACCTGGGCACCGGCCGGAACTCCATTGAAACCGGCTGTGTACCATTCCTTCAGGTTGCCGTTGCCATACGAGGTAACGGCACCGCTGCATGTGACATCCGTTTCATAGAAAATGTCGGCCTTTATCCTCTGTGACTTGGTATTCCATGGAGAAGACGCAGCCGCATAATCATTTTCACTGCCATTTACCATGTCCGGAATGCAGTAGCCGAACACCCTGAACACGCCCCCGTCGGGAAATGAATTATGCAAGAGAGACTTTGTGTCAGGCCCTCCGAGCATCTCCGCCCCCTGCATCATGACTCCCGGCAGGCCGAATGTGACATGACGGACCGGGTCCGGATTGATATTCATCCCGTCTTTTCCTCCGTCGCACGACATCAGCATACTGCAGCAGAGCAATACGGATGTCATTCTTCTCATTTGTGTATATTTTGTCATCGCTGCCATCTTTATTGGATTATATAGTTTCCTCCGTCCTGGTCTATCCATTCAGTTACCGTCGGCTTGTCGAAAACGATAAAGTCAGTATCTCCTATACAGAATCTGTAACGGTAAGTCGAGCCGGCTTTCCATCCCTTGAAAGAAGCACCGATTGAAGATATGTCAGTGCGTACAGTGCGCAAGGCCGTGTTGCCGGACGTATATCTGTACTGGATTTCAAACATTGTCCCTGTCTGGATGTCCTGAGGAATCATAAGTATCTCGCTGCCCCGTGGAAATACAGACACATATTTTGATGTGAGGCTCAGAACCTGCGAAGTCTCCGCATAAGGGTTTTGGCCTGTCGATTTCTCCCCGCCGGTCACGTCCCAAGTGCCTGCAGGAGACGGAGCTGATGTCCACGAGCCTGTTGCAGATACTCCGTAAAACTTGGCGGAGACTATTTCAACTTCCCTGTCAACCGACGGGTCAACGGCCCCCTCAAAGAGTACATATGCAAGTATATGATTAAAATCGAATGCTACGGCAGGCATTTTTCCGAGGACCGCCGCAATAGGGCCGGAAGCCGCATAAAGGATGTCATGGCCGCTGCGCCCGTCATAGCTGCTGATGGAAAGCACTGCATTGTCAGGATTTCCATGGGGATGGTCTTCATCCTGGGCATATGAATAGCTTACCATACCTGGAGATGCCGCGAGCACTGCCGGATGGAGAGCGCGGAAATTGTAGCGGAAGCCCGGAAGCCAGTAACGCGTATCGTCATAAGACCATTTCGAGCCTGTTTTGGTTACTTCAGTGCCGCTGAAGACGTCAACAGGGATGAAGTTCCTGTCTGATGACGAATGATAAGTGCCCCATACATTGAAAACTGTCCCTTCGTTTTCAAAAGAGTCATTTGTCACAATGGAACGGGTCATTACTTCGGATTTGCCGAACTGCATCGGGGAGAGGTCATTCCCTCCGTCCTGTACCACGGTCTTGACACAGCCCGACAAAAGGACTGCGCCAAACAGCGCCAAGGAATATTTGAGACTGAATCCCATAATTGTCATTTTATTCTGTTTTATTGGCAGCCTGCGGGAAACCCAATCCCCGCAAGCCGTAAATCAGGGCCATGCCTGTCCGTAATTACTCCTCAGCAGTAACTTCAGAACCGAAATTAAATTCGACATTGTCTGTTCCGGAAGCCCAGCCGTCAAGATTCATGGCATCACTTGTAGTGAATTCAATCTTCTCAAGACCGGCCTCCTTACCTGTGAGCGTAACATTATAGCTGTATACAGTACCTTTTGCCCATGTCGGCTTGAATGCGCCGTAATTCACTTTCTGTGATACGACTTCGTTATTTTCATTAATAATAGTCAACTGGAAATAAAGGCGCACGTTCGGCTGTGTATAGGCAAACGGAAGCACATAGATGTACTGGGTAGTGACAGATTCACCACGAGCAAGCTCCTTGTCAGTATCAGCCTCAGCAAAAGTTGCGGAAATCTTAAGCATTTGCTCAGCCACCTCCGTCTCTACGGAACGTTTCTGGTTTGACCATTCACCTGTAGAGGCAGTGAATGTACCCTTATCCCTGAAATTGCGGACTTCTACCATGTTGACCTTTACCTTATAGCCTTCAGGAAAATCACTTGTGAACTTGAAACGTATCTTTGAAAGGATATGCTTGAAATCAAAGGCAACCTTGTCATTGCCTGACTCTTTTCCTGTGATATTTGCCGCAGAGGCAAAAACAAGATCTTTCTGGTTTTCAGCCGCGGCATCGACTGGGTAATCTTCAAGGGTCAGTTCCGCTGCGTTAAAACGGCTTGTACCGGTCTTTCCATTTTCCTTGCTGTAAGCATAGAAAGTGTATGTGGCATCTTTGATCCAATAGCGGGCATCACCTGAATATGTCCAGTCAGTACCGTTCTTGGTTACAGCGACATCGTTGAAAACCTGTGTCGGAGTCGTACTGGTCGCAGTGGTGTAAGAGCCGAAAACATTGAACTGGCTGAAATTGCCGTTAGAGAGAGCACGGGTGTTCTTGTTCACATGAGAGGTGAAGGACACCTGTTTTGAAGCCTGGGCGACACCATAGTCGATGTCTTTGGTGGTTGTGCAGGCCGCCATTGCAAGGGCAGCCGCAGCCAAAATGATTAATGACTTTTTCATTACGTTGAATTTAAAGTTGTTATTGTAATTATAGTTATTGCACAATAGGAAGATCGATGTCCTCATATTCCCCCCAATCGCTGACATTCACGTCAAAGCCGGAACCATTGGATATGTCCTCATCTCCCAATTCGATTCCTCCGACCTCAATGACTCCTCCCCTCGGCTGGTCAGCCATCTGGTCAGTGACATCAAAGTTGAAGCTTATCATGCGGCCGTTCCTGAGCAGAATCTCAAGATTGAGAGTATAGCGTCCCTCACGTGCCGAGGCTCGTCCGTAATATTTGTCAGGAAAGCCGGCAATGCCGAACGAGCGCACGTCCGCCTCAGCTCCCCAGTCCTTGACAACGCAGTCGAAAAGGATAGTTGCAGTGGCCTCGGAAGTGGAGCCGTCACGAAGCATCACCGATTCCGCCATTCCCGCCAGGGCGCCACGTGCAAGTGAGACATATTCGGCTCCCTTGTCAATTCCGAATCGCACAAGATAGGTATAGACAAGAGGACGCATGGTGACATCTGCATTGTGGCATTCATGCAGCTGAACCTCCGGAATATCCTGGATGAAAGCTCCATAAAGCACATCCGGCGGATTGATGGTGCGCTCTCCCTCATGCAGTTCCTTAAGGGAAGAACGTGTCCTTGTCGTTGTTGACGCCTTGGCCGAAGGTGCGGAAGCCAAGTCGTCAAAAACGATATAGCGGGTGTCATTATTATAGAGCAGAAGCGAATGACTGCCCTCATTTATCATGAACTCACCGCCCTCAGGACCAAAGAAAGTCTTTGAACTTTCCTTGCCGTCTTCATAAAGAAGCATTGTCATTCCCTCCGGAATACCAGGAAGAAACTCAGAGTATTCATGTTCCCAACGGGCTGCATCCCAGCTGAGAACCCATTTGCGACCATAGTCGCGTTCCCAAACACTTTCCCATGCCGCCTCAACTTTCACCGCACGGAAATGATTATAACACAATTCCTTACGACACCCTGCAAGAAACATCGGCAATGAAGCGGCAATAACCGCTCCTGCCGCAAGCCTATTTATAAGAGTACCGTGTTTCATTTTGCACCTCCTTTCTTTTTGCCCGACATATCCGCGAAACGCCATACGAGAGAAAATTTCAGTTTGAGAGGCCCGACATAGTTCATGCTCCTTGTACGCTGATAGACATAGTGATTGTCAACAGGTTCATACTCTTCATACTTGGTGTACATATAGCCGGCCCCGATTTCAGCATCGAAAGAAAGGCTACGGGCAATAGGCCACATGAAGCCATATGTCAGCCCAGCAAAACCAGCCTCTCCCCTATATCCTGTACGCTTGTTTTCAAGGTCATATAATCCGCCGCCGACCATCAGTCCCATATAATGGCCATGCCATGGCTTGAAAGTCTTGAACCACCAGCGGCATTCTGGACTTATTATCAATGCCTGGTAATACTGGTGCTTCTGCGCATTTTTCCACCAGGCCAGATTTCCGTCCACGCTTACGCTCCAATGCTCATTTATAAGCCACTCAAACTCCAGGTTCGGCATAAGGGCGGCATCATACAGCAGATTGGTCTTGATGGAAAAGCGATGGAAAGGCTCATTTCCCACAATTTCATCATGCCCGGTCCCGGCAGCATCCTGCATCACAGACGCTTCTTGCACACCGGAAGTACCTGCCTCATTGTCCTGGCATTCAGAATGTGCACCATCAGCTTCGCCTGAAACCAGGGAATCCTCCCCTCCGGAATTTCCGGACACAATGGCTGAGGTGTCCTCCTCATGCTCAGGCTCCACATAACCTGCCCCTTGCCTATGTCCTATGATTGTAGGAGGCGGATCTCCCCATGTACGGAACGATACTGTACGGAGCTGAGGGAAAAAATTCCTGTACATATACCACCAGGCCTCTCCGTCCCCTATATAAATGAGGGACTTGTTGGCATTTTCCGGCTGTATCCTGCCTGAGAGGACACCGGAAATCACTTTCAGGACTTTTTCCTTATGCGGCATTGAAGATTCCATGGCCATTGAGCGCAAACCCGCCCAGTCAATCCCGTCGCCCCCGACAATGAGAACCGGTCCGTCTATGGCGGCATTTTCCATGATATAGCTGCGGAGACTTTCCGCCCTCCTTATGGAAAGCCTGTCGTTCAACTTCCATTCGCCTTCCGGAGAGGCAGCTCCACGGATATGCAGAGTATCCTTGAAATCAACCTCACGGATGAATTTCAGAAGACGCTCACCGTTTTTCTTGTAGGCAGGATTGAAACTTGAAAACCCTTTCTCGAAATAGACCAATATCTCGAGAGAGTCTGTTTCCTTCACAGGAATCCTGCTGCCGTCATGCTCCTGTGCCGCCGCAGTCAATGATGCAGCCAGCAGACAAAAGCACACGGCAAGGCCTGCCATGTTTTTACATATGGTCAATATAAGTTTCATTTAATGATGATTTTGCCGGTATGATACAGGGTACGACAAAAAATTCCCGTTCTGCCGGCAGGGAAACCCCAGCCGTCAAAACGGGAATGTCAAATATTCCGTATTCTAATTTACTTAATCTTACCCCCCCCCAAGACGCTATTGCCGCAGAAAGCAGCCGCACATGCCACAGATGCGGCATGACTATAAGTCATGATATTAGGGTTAAAATACATTTATATGATGCAATTATGTGCCTGCAACCTATACGCAAACATAAAGACAAACGGCATGAGATGCCGCATGTTTGTCATCTGTCCGATACGATATTAAATTAACACACACTGATTTTCTGCAAAAGTAGAAAGTTTTTCTTTTATAACAAATAAAATCTCCATTATTCGCAAGTTCAGCATGTGAGGCACTGCTTAATGCTTTGCAAGAAAGCACTCTATCGTGTTCTCCATAAGGCAGCAGATGGTCATGGGACCGACTCCGCCCGGAACAGGTGTGATGACTGAGGCTTTCGGCTCCACTTCCGCGTAATCAACGTCACCGCAGAGTTTTCCGGTCTCTGCATCGCGGTTGACTCCCACGTCAATGACCACAGTACCCTCTGAAACCATGTCGGCAGTGACGAATTTCGGACGGCCGATGGCCACGACAAGAATCTCGGCCTGACGCGTCAGCTCAGCAAGGTTCTCTGTGCGGCTGTGCGCAATTGTTACCGTAGCATTTTCATCCAGAAGAAGCTTGGCAACCGGAAGACCGACTATGTTGCTCCTGCCGATTACGACCGCGCGCTTGCCCTTTATCCCGACACCGGCAGCCTTGAGCATCTTAATTATGCCCTTAGGGGTGCATGGAAGCACACAATCCTCTTTCTGCCAAAGCGCCGCAACATTCAGAGGGTGGAAGCCGTCCACGTCTTTTTCCTTGGAAATTGTCTCTATCACCTTGGACTCGCTGATATGCTTCGGAAGCGGAAGCTGCACGAGGATGCCGTCAACGGAATCGTCTTCATTGAGTTCCCGTATAAGAGAGAGCAGCTCTTCTTCAGATATAGTCTCAGGTTTGCGTATGGTCGTGTTCTTTATCCCTACCGTTTCAGAAGCCTTGGCCTTTCCTGTCACATATGACACGCTGGCCGGATTGTCACCGACAAGGATTACTACAAGATGGGGCACACGTCCATATTTCTCAGGAAATTCTGCCACCTGGGCAGCCATATCGGCTTTGAGCTTGGCCGAAAGTTCTTTACCGCTTATTATTTTTGCCATAACTGGAATTTTATCATTTCACTTGTTCCTGTGCTGCACTAAAGTACGCGCCATCCGATGTCACGACGATAGAAGAGATTGCCGCATTTGACTTTTTCCACAGCGGCAAGGGCTATGTCATGTGCCTGGGCAAGAGTTTTTCCTGAGCCTACGACCATCAGCACGCGTCCTCCTGAAGTGACGGCATTGCCGTCCTTTGAAGACGTGCCCATGTGGTATATCCTGACTGAAGGGTCCGAAAGCGCATCAGCAAGTCCTTCAATCACATAGCCTTTCTCATAGCTGCCAGGATAGCCTTTTGAAGCCATCACGAATCCCATGGTGACTTCTTCGGACCACTTCACCTCCGGCATAGGCGTGCCGTCTGCGACAGCCGAGAAAATGTCATAGATGTCCGATTCAAGACGCAGAAGCACAACCTCAGTCTCAGGGTCTCCGAAACGGCAGTTGAACTCTATCACCTTGACTCCGGAAGGGGTCTTCATAAGGCCTCCGTAAAGTACACCTTTGAACGGGCGGCCTTCAGCAATCATGGCTGCAGCTGTCGGTATCATGACATGTTCGAGAGAGTAGTCAATGTCTTCCTGAGTGATGATAGGGACAGGGGAATATGCTCCCATGCCACCGGTGTTAGGTCCCTTGTCTCCCTCATAGGCACGCTTGTGGTCCTGTGAAAGGGTCATTGGAGTTACCGAGGCGCCATCCACGAAGCACATGAACGAGAACTCCGGTCCCGTAAGAAATTCCTCAACAACGACCTTGCCTTTGCCGAACTTGTCGTCAAGAAGCATGTCTTTCAAAGCTTCCTCAGCCTCTTCCATTGTCTCCGGAATGACAACTCCCTTACCGGCGGCAAGACCGTCATATTTGAGCACGACCGGCAATGAGCCTGAGCGCACATGCCCAAGAGCCTTTTCATAATCATCAAAAGTCTCGAATGAAGCCGTAGGGATGCCATATTTGGCCATAAGCCTCTTGGCGAAATCCTTGCTGGACTCGATTGCCGCTGCATCTTTTGACGGGCCGAATATCCTCAGGCCGGCCTCTGCAAAAGCATCAGCCACACCAGCCGCAAGAGCCACCTCCGGGCCGACTACCGTAAGGTCAACACCGTTTTCAAGGGCAAATGCCTTAAGTTCCTCAACCTGGGTTTCTTTCAATGGGACGCATTCAGCCTGCGCGGCGATTCCTGCATTTCCGGGTGCACACCAGATTTTTCCTACTTTTGCGGAACGGCTGAGCGCATCCACTATGGCATGCTCACGTCCTCCGCCTCCAATGACCAAGACTTTCTTCATTTTATGTGCTGTTTTGATGATTCGGCGCGAATATACTAAAAGTCGAGAGCAGAAGCAAACATATATTAAAAACCCGGCAATTCCCGTCAGGCCATCTTCTGCCACTGAGGAAATTGCCGGTAAATGTCAAAGGCACAAGCCCCGCGGCGCCATTACAAGCCGGATATGAAATCCGACATTTCTTTCTGGCGGGCCATTACACTTCTGAACAGCGCCATCTGGTTGCGTGTCCTTACGAGATTATGCTCAGGATAGGCCGTCTTATAATAAGTGTCGCCATTGACATAGTCCGTAAAGAAGCGGACCGCCTGCATGAACGGGAAAAGAGCAGCGGCATAAGGCAGATGTTCTTTCTCCACGGGAGTCAGAAAAGCGGACGCAGACTCTATATAGCCTTTGGTGAAAGCCCTGAATATGTCCATGTCAAACTCAACCTTTCCTATATCCGGGTCATCTTCCGCCACCGCGTTGGCTGCCGTGCGCAGAAAATCCCCATAATCGGAAAACACATAGCTCGGCATTACCGTGTCAAGGTCAATCACGCAAAGCACGCTGCCGTCCTTGTCAAACATCATGTTGTTGACCTTTGTGTCGCAGTGGCAGATACGCTTCGGAAGCACGCCCTCACGATGCAGACGCTCAGCCGTGCAGGCATATTCCATGTGGCGTTCCATTTCTTCCAGTATCGCACGGGCTTCTTCGGAGTCCATACGTCCGGCCGGATTTGCAGCGACGGCCTCCCTCAACTGACGTGCACGCAGCTCCATATTATGGAAATCCGGTATCGTCTCCCCAAGAGTATCCGGAATATCGGCTAGCATGGCCTCAAATTCACCGAAGGCTTTTCCTGCAAAATATGAATACTCCGGATTTACAGTCTCAACAGTCACGGCGTCAGGAATGAACTGCGAGAGTCTCCAGTACGACTCCCCATCATGCAGCCATGTCTGCTCCGAATCCTTGAGCGGGACAAAAGACAGGACCTTTCTGCCAAGGTCTCCCTCACCTGAAGACGACAGGAAGCCGCGTATATGTCTTGTGACGCATTCTATGTTATGCTGAAGCAAAGTGACGTCCTTGAAAATGGCATGATTGATTTTCTGAAGGACATAGCCAGGCCCTTCATCGGTATTCACCTTGTATGTGTCATTTATAAGGCCGTTGCCCAATGGCAACACACCCGTCACATTCCCACGCAGGGCAAAACGGGACAGAATATTTGAAAAGTCTTTCATTATAATGCGTATGAGAATCCGTTTATGCGGTTCCACTCCCCGCGTGTAAAGTCAGGAACTTCGACAGGTGCACTGCCGTTTTCAAGCGAGAGTCTCGAAAGTTCGCTCACGCAGCACCATTCTGCAAGGTCATATACGTCCATGTCGAGAGGAAGTCCGTTATGCAGGCAATATACAAGCCTGTAGTCCATTATGAAGTCCATACCGCCATGGCCGCCTACTTTCTTTGCAAGAGCCTCAAGCTCAGGGGTGAGAATCGGGTTAGGATATCCGGCCTGCAATTCCTCCAGTTCAGTTCCCGTATAGACCTTCTCCGTGCCCAAATCATCATAGCTGCCTGTGCTTCCCGCATTTTCACGGAGGCAATATTGTCCGACAGGATATTTCCCGGCATATCCGTCCGTTCCGACAACCTGGTACATGCGGTTGTAAGGACGAGGAGTAAGAACATTGTGCTGTATAAGCATCGTGCGGCCGTTTTCAGTGCGGATGAGCGTGCTTGTCTGGTCGGCATTCTTGAAGTCTTCGCAGTCCTCCCCTGTCTTTAGCTTCCACACTTTCGGGCCATTGGCCGTCCTGGTGTCCATTGACACGAGTGTTTTCATGCGGTCTCCGCGATGCATGCCGAGAACCTGGCAAACCGGGCCGATTCCATGTGTAGGATATACGTCACCGCGGTTGTTCTTGTTATAGTCCAGACGCCAGTTGTTCCAATACTCATCCCAATACGGGTCAAGGCAATGATGATATGCGCCCTCAACATGGAGGACATCACCGAAAAGGCCTGCCTGCGACATTGCGAGCGTAGTCATCTCAAAGAAATCATAAACGCAGTTCTCCAGCATCATGCAATGCCTGCGGGTCCTTTCAGAAGTATTTATGAGTGCCCAGATTTCTTCAAGCGTATTGGCTGCCGGGACTTCTATTGCCACATGCTTGCCGTGTTCCATCGCATAAAGAGCTATCGGTGTATGAGTAAGCCAGTCCGTGCATATATATACAAGGTCCACTTCATCGCTTTCGCAAAGCTGTTTCCATGAATCCGCCGCTCCTGAGAATGCCAACGGCTCGTTTTGCCCGAGGCCTGCAAGAATTTTCATGCTCCTGTCAACCATATCCGGCTCAATGTCACAAATCGCAGTGATTTTCGAATCAGGGACATAAGACAGGCGCTCCACTGCGCTTGATCCTCTCATTCCAAGTCCGACGATTCCGATGCGGACAGTCTCTATCGGGTCAGCGGTAAGAGCTATCACGCTTTTCTGTCCTGCAGGACGTGGTGGAACTTCAGTCTTGAGCGGTCCGTTTCCCTGTGAGCATGCTCCCAAAAGCAGCAGGGCCGCAGCAGCGGCGAAAACAAATCTTTTCATATCAGTCAGTGTTTAATAATATCCAACCCCAAATTTAAGAATCTGTTTGGATTATGATGACAAGTTCTGCAAAATTATTTGTTGGAAGACACAATCATGAATGTCACGGCAGCCATGGTCAGGCCGATGCCGATGAGCACATTCATCGTGACAGGTTCCCCGAAGGCAAGCGCGCCGACAAGAATTGCAGTTATCGGCTCGAATACCCCGAGCACGGACGCCTTTGCGGCACCTATCTTTCTTGTGGCCAGGGCAAGCGTGGCCGTTGAGACTATTGTCGGAAGCACAGCCAGTCCAAGAAGGTTGCCCCAGGCAGAAAACCCGCTGATGCCAAGCAGAAGCGAATGCCCTCCTGCCAGAGCCTTGACCATGAACACAATTGTTCCCACTATAAGCGCATAAAAGGTCAAAAGCGTATTGGATACTTTGCGGATAGCCTTGCTTCGGTTTACAATGACTATGAACATGGCATATGCAAGGGCGGAAGCTGCAGCTATGACTATTCCTTTTGTCTGAATCACATGCGTCCCGTCATTCCTGGACAGGACGAAAACCCCGATGAATGTCAGGATGATGGAAAACCAGACCTGCCATGTAGGATAGACACGCATGAAGACCATGATGAGCGCGACAAGCACAGGATAAAGGAAAACTATTGTTGTCGCCATGCCTGACGGAATGAGACGGTAGGCCTCGAACAGGAAGAGGCTGCTCATTGTGAAGCATGCACCGAGAATAAGAAGTCTCACAAGCTGTTTTCCGGAAACCCGGAAATTTTCATGTTTGGCAAGAAGCCAGCACCCGAGAATAAGCACCGAGAGCCCGTAACGGAAGAAAAGTATGTTCTCAACCGGGGCTCCGGCATTCATAAGAGGCATGGCAAACAAAGGATTGAGCCCGTATGTGACTCCTGTTATGATTCCCGCAATGTAGCCGATAAGGGAATCCCTGTCAAATTTTCCAGTATTCATCATGGATATGCACACAACAAAAGGCGGCAACCATGCTCCGGTCACCGCCTGATAAAAATCTGAGTTCCTAAGCTATAAATTCAAGTATGGATGCGATGTCTTCCTTTTTGAAGGATTGCTGTTCCCCGGAAGAAAGGTTCTTGATGTTCACAAGTCCCTCCGCGGCTTCAGTCTCACCGACAATCGAGATGAAAGGTATCTTCTTCCTGTCGGCATAGTCAAACTGCTTCTTCAGTTTGGATGACTCAGGATAAATCTCGCATGGCACTCCCGCCTCGCGGAGCTGCTTCACTACCGGTATGAGGTAGCACAGCTCTTCACTGCCCATGTTGGCGAAGAGGACTTTAGTGGAAGATGTCACTTCTGCCGGGAATTTGTCAAGTCCCTTAAGCACATCGTATATGCGGTCCGCTCCGAAGGATATTCCGACTCCAGACATGTCCGGAAGCCCGAATATGCCTGTGAGATTATCATATCGTCCGCCTCCGCAGATGCTTCCTATCGCAAAATCCTTGGCCTTGACCTCGAATATCGCGCCGGTATAATAATTCAGCCCGCGCGCAAGGGAAAGGTCGATTTCCACTTCATGGCGGATTCCGGCAGCATCCACAAGAGCGAAAAGTTCCTCAAGTTCATCCAAGCCTTTGAGACCGGTCTCGGATACGATTCCGGAAGCAGACTTGCCGCTCATCAGCTCACGCATGACGTTTATTTTCTCTGCGGAAGAACCGGAAATTGTAAGTATCGGCCTGATTACCGCCACGGCCTCTTCATTGAGTCCCTTTTCTTTCATCTCAGCCTCAACCGCCTCCAGTCCGATTTTATCAATCTTGTCAATGGCAACAGTTATGTCCACGACCTTGTCAGGGAAGCCGCAAATCTCCGCCATTCCGGTCAGGACTTTGCGGTTGTTTATCTTTATGCACACGTTCACGTCAAACAGGGTGAAGACCCTGTCAACAATCTGCACAAGTTCCAGCTCATTCAGAAGTGATTTTGAGCCGATTACATCAACATCACACTGGTAGAACTCCCTGTATCGCCCTTTCTGCGGACGGTCTGCACGCCAAACAGGCTGAATCTGGAAGCGCTTGAACGGGAAGGATATCTCATTCTGATGCTGCACCACGAAGCGTGCGAACGGAACCGTAAGGTCATAACGAAGACCCTTTTCGCAAACTTTGAGCGAGAGGGCCTTGCTGTTGTATCCGTCCTGCGTGCCGTCAATCCTGTAGTCATCATAGCTGATGCCGGAAAAGGCGTCTCCTGAGTTCAGTATCCTGAAAAGGAGCTTGTCCCCTTCTTCACCATATTTGCCGAGAAGGGTGCTGAGGTTTTCCATGGACGGTGTCTCTATCGGAGCATATCCGTAGGTCTTGAATACTGAACGGATTGTGTCGAAGATATAATTCCTGCCGGCCATTTCCGCCGGTCCGAAGTCTCTTGTGCCTTTGGGGATTGATGGTTTCTGTGCCATTTTGTCTTCCTTTTTCGTTTGTCGGGACAAATATACGAAAAAGTTGAGAGCAGAGGCAAAATTTATTTTGGCTCTGCCGAGACGCATTCGTATATGTGTGCGAAGCACAAATATAGAAAAAGTTGAGTGCGAGGAAAAAAACGAAAGAGGCCCGACTAAACAAAATTAGTCAAGCCCCTTTTCTTGTTTTCCGGAGAGGTCAACCTCCCCACAAAAAATCAGTCATCCACCTCAATTATGTGGAAAGCACTGTTGAATTTCAATTCAAGCCGGTTGGACAGCTTCACCTCATATGTCCTCTTTCCGACCTCATATTCCACATATTCAGCATCAGGATAATGAATATCGACAAATTCTCTTATGGACTCCGGTATCAGCTCCTTGCTGATGGTCCCTTTCTTCGCCTCGATTTTCTTCAGCGCACCGGAATTGGAAAACTCCATCAGAATGCCGTTTGTAAACATCACATTGTAGTCCGGCCTGAAGAAGTCATCCTCCTTTGTCACATACATCACTTTTACTCCGTTGCCGACGGCATTCACATAGTCCCTTGCCTGAGCCGGAAGCTGTTCGAAAGAAGATGGCCTGTCATCGGCAGATGCGGCGCACGAAAATGCCGCCAACGCTGCCAGAAATAGAAAAATCCGTTTCATTATATTTGTCTTATGCTTTTTCATGCCCTGCACCATACAGAGCTTTTGCACTGCCCGGCCTGCCTAACAAAATTCGGGCAAAACCGTATTCACGGCACGGAAAAATCAAAGCAGTCCCTCTGCAGCCAGAATCTCGCTCATGCGGACAGTCCCCTCGTCCATATCACCGCACTCATTCCTCAGCCTCATCATCTCCTGCTTCATTTTCCGTATGACAGCCTGATAGCGTTTGTCTGAGTATGCGTTATGGTCCTCATGCGGATCCTCCTGAAGATCATAGAACTCCCATGAAGGTGCAACCGGAACATCAGAAGAGCCGGTCATACCAAGAGGCTCTCCATAAAGGAAAATAAGCTTGTAGCGGTCTGTCCTCACACCGATGTGGGCCGGCCTTATTTCATGGTGAGTCCAATAGCGGTAATATATGCTTTCCCTCCAATCCCCGGGAGTATGCCCGCTGAGATTGGCCCTGAAGCTATGCCCCTGGCTTCCCTGCGGAGGCTGAACACCGGCGAAGTCAGCAAGAGTGGCCGCGAAATCCACATTCAATATAAGGTCATCGTTTCTCTGTCCAGCAGGAATTTCCGCCGGGTATCGGATTACGAACGGCATCCGGGCAGCCTCCTCATAAAACATCCTTTTGTCAAAGAACCCGTGTTCACCGAGGAAATATCCCTGGTCAGCGACATATACCACTATGGTATTGTCTGCAATGCCCATCTGCTCAAGCGCGTCAAGAAGCCTTCCGATATTGTCATCTACCGTGGCGGCACAGCGCAGATAATCCCTTATCAGTTTCTGGTATGCGGCTTTTCTTGTGGCAATGCGCCCCATTCCATCCGTGCTGAACGGAAGCTCCGGATAGCGGCACCACCATTTGTCAGGGTCGGCCGATGCGACAGTCCATCTTCTGACCATCTCCTCGAGAGGCTGCCCCGGGAAAGTCCTCCCATTTGTTTCCATCCCGAAATCCATAAGGTTTTCAGGTTCCTCGAAAACAACCCCGTCATAAAGATGGCGCATCCTTTCAGGAAAATCATACGGCTCATGCGTCGCCTTGAAATGGCAGCACATCAGGAACGGCGTATCCTTGTCCTGGGCCTTCATCCACTCTATGACCTTGTCTGTCACTATATCGGTCGAGAATCCGTGGACTCTCTCACCGAAATTGCGCATCCCGGGCCAAGGGTCGGAACTGTTCTTGAAAGTAGGGTCACGGTATTCGCCCTGGTCATGGAAGACCGAATACCAGTCAAAGCCCTGAGGCTGCGACTTCAGATGCCACTTGCCCACAAGGCCGGTATTGTAGCCGCTTTCCTGAAGAACCTTCGCTATGGTCGGCATGGCAACATCAAGACTGTCTTCCAAAGTATATACCCCGTTCATATGGCTGTATCGCCCAGTAAGGATGGAAGCACGGCTCGGTGTTGACAATGAATTGGTGCAGAAGCAATTATCAAGGGTCACACCTTCCGCCGCAAGCCTCTTTATATTGTCCGCCTGAGCATATTTTGCAAGCACACTGCCATATATTCCCCATGTCTGCGACGTATGGTCGTCACTTAGTATGAACAGGATGTTGGGCCTGTCATCCTGCTGTCCTGCCTCACGGCCATTCTCCCGGGCCTGGGCCGACGCGGGCAGGAAAGCAGGCAATGCGGCAAGTGAGGCTGCACAAAATGCAAATTCTTTTTTCATATCAATCATCAGTTTCAGATGCAGGAAAAACCTGGCAACGCAAATTTACAAAAAAATGCAGATTGACGCACAAGGGAAGCCTGCAGCCAGGCGACAGAATTTGAATGTCCCGAAAATATTATTATTTTTGTCGGCCTGAAACCACATTAATTATTGACAGCACTTATGATTGCAACAAAAACAGCGAAACTTTCTGCCATAGTAATCGGACTCATGTTGTGCGGAACACTCGCTGCACAAAACATTTCTCCAGAAACACTTGCAAAAAGGGAAAAACGCAAGAACCTCACTGTAAAAGAATGGAATACGGCTGCAAAAGGGGGCAGCAAATGGCTTGACCACATCACCACCTACGATGACCAGGGACGCAAGATAGAAGAGATTGAATATGCGAACTACGGTCAGAAGGAAAGAATTACCATCGAGTACGACCCCGAAAGCGGCCAGGTCACCAAAGAAGTTGTATATGACGACAGGAACAGGCCCTCACGCATAAGAAAATACGAGTATAATGCCGACGGGACGAAAGCCAAGCAGTACAATTATCTGCCTAACGGAAAACTTTACTCTGTCAAGGTCTTCGAATACATATTTTCCGACTCGAAATGAGCCTTCATATAGAAAGCACTTCCATTGCAGTCCCCAAGGACAGGGTCATAACTCTCGAGATGATGAAAAGCGTAAAGCTGATGAACAGGACCGACAGCAAATATGTCGGCCCTGCGGCAAGGCTTGAGCCGCTGCTTTCCGCTGCCATAGACAGGGGATATTCCGTGCAGGCCGTCGGGGAAAAGTTCATTGCGGAGTATGACACTTACTATTTCGACACCCCTTCATGCGATTGCTACCTGATGCACCACAACGGGCATCTGACAAGGCAGAAGCTGCGCACCAGGCTTTACAAGGACAGTTCACACGCATTCATCGAAATAAAGAACAAGAACAACCGCGGAAGGACAAAGAAAAAGCGGATGCAGATTCCGCCTTCAGCCCTTCTTGAATGGAAGGAAATTCCGGAAGCCGCCGATTTTGCCAGAAGCATGCTAAAGCTCCCGTCTGAAACTTTCAGCGCAGCCCTGCGCACATCCTTCAAAAGAATCACGCTCGTGAACAGGGAAAGGACAGAAAGAGTGACAATAGACATGGGGCTTTCATTCAGCAACCTCCGGAACGGCCGGACAGCCACCCCTGGAGACATCATCATCGTGGAGGTCAAGCAGGACGGGACGACAGGCTCCACCATGAAAGGCATCCTCGCTGAATTGAAGATAAGGAGAATGGGATTCAGCAAATACTGCATCGGGACGGCCATGACCGACCCGGGCATAAGACAGAACAGATTCAAGGAAAAAATACGATTCACAAATAAATTACAGACATGTTAAGCATATTGCAGTCAATGCCGGAGTTTGACCCTCAGATAGCGGCAGAATTCGGGAACGGTATGTCAGCCAGCACCTTCCTCGGAGTACCGGTCTTCGAGGCCGCCTCTTTCTCAAATCTTTTGATAAGATTCGCATTCAACCTGATTGTCGCCTTTGTGACAGTGCATTACCTGTACTACAGGCACAAGGGACGCAAGGACTACTATTTCACCTTCCTGCTTTTCTCAGCCACGATGTTCCTGCTCATTTTCCTTATGGAGAATGTCAAGCTCCAGATCGGATTCACACTGGGCCTGTTCGCCATTTTCGGAATGATAAGATACAGAACGGAAACCGTGCCCGTGAGGGAAATGACCTATCTTTTCATCATCATAGGCCTTTCGGTCATAAACGGGCTTGCGCTGAACATATCCATTGCCGAACTTATGATGGCCAATGCGCTGCTGCTCGGACTGATATGGGCGACTGAGGCATGTGCGCCGCGCAGACGCAAGGGGACAAAGACCATATTGTATGACCGCATTGACCTTATCGTACCGTCAAGACATGACGAGATGATGGAAGACCTGAAAAAAAGGACAGGACTGGACATCAATCACTTTGAGATAGGGAACATAGACTTCCTCAAAGACGCGGCATTCGTGAAGCTTTACTACACACTCGGGAAAGGACAGGCCGACGGGCCTGCCGTCACTAAACTGCAAGGAGACATATAGCATATGAAACTGAAAACGGCACTTTGCGCATTTTTATCGGCAATCTGCGCCCTGGCCTATGCGCAAGATGAGATTTCATTCATGAATGAGGACGCATCACCGGACTTCCGCTCACGCCTGTCGGTTTCCCTCGGCGGCGGCATCGGCAGATATTGCTCTTGGCAAGTTGAAGAAGAAATCAGGATAAAGGATTCATTCGGCAGCTTCGACAGGTTCAACACAAGCGTCACTTTCGGATACAAACCTGTGAAATGGCTGAAGATAGCCCCTGCATATCACCTGTTCAACATCCATGACGTCAAGAAAAGCACCGGGGAAAAGGAATGGAAAGCAAGGCACCGAGTTGCACTGAACATGACGGCCTCGATTTCGGCCGGAAGATGGAAATTCTCCCTGCGCGAAAGACCGCAGGTAACCATGAGGACAGATTCAATAAACGTAATGGAAAAATGCAGGGCAAGTTTCGTCCTGAGATCCAGGGCACAGGTTGAATATTCGTTCCGCAGGATTCCGCTGGACACATACGTCTCTGCGGAAATCACGAATACACTGAACACTCCGAAAGAATTTCACGGCCTCGTGTCTTCCGGAAGCCCTGAAGTCAGCTTCAAGCTCAAGAACCACATCAGCAGAATCAGGTACTGCATAGGGGCGAGCTACAGGTTCGACAAGCGGAACAGCATTGATGTCAATTACAGGATAGACGACGGGAAAGACTACGACATACATATCACAAAGAACAAAGGCTACCTGAAGTCTGTAACAAAAACAGATTATCTGAATCATATACTTTGCATAGGGTACAGCTACAAATTCTGAGATTTCCACTGAACAGGAAAGCGTTTTTCCTCGCGGGAGGCATCGCCATGACATTTCTGCTCATGGCGATTGATTTATATTATGTCAGTCCTGCGGACAGGAACGTCCTCATGCTGCTGCGTCTCCCGCGGACCGTCACGGCAATGCTTGCGGGAGCGGCTCTCTCACTGGCCGGCCTGCAAATGCAGAGCATATTCCGCAACCCTATCGCTGACCCGCATATAATGGGCATCAGTTCAGGGGCTTCACTCGGAGCTGCTGCTGTAACCTTATGCGCGGCAAGTTCTATCGGAAGCCGTTTCCATGAGATTTCAGTTGCCGCGGCAGCATTCATCGGTGCAGGGGCCGGAGCCGCTGTAATCATGGCGGCATCGAAAAAAGTCCGCAGTGCCGCCACGCTTCTTATTTTCGGAGTAATGCTCGGCTTCATGGCAAATGCAATTGTAGCGGCCCTGCAGTTCAGCACAGATGCCGAAAGCCTCAAGATTTTCTACAGCTGGTCGGCAGGCAGCTTTTCTTTCGTGACATGGCCGCAAATCATCATAATGGCTGCGGCAATCTGCACAGGATGCGCGGCCGCGCTTATCAATATGAAAGGACTGGACATCTTGCTTTTCGGGGATGAATTTGCCGCTGCGGCCGGAGCAGACCCGCGCCACATAAGGCTACTTGCCATGTTCAGCTGCTGCCTCTGCACCGGAGCAGTGACCGCGTTCTGCGGCCCCATCGGATTTGCCGGGATAGTGGCTCCGCATATCGCTAAATGGGCAACGGGCAGTTCTTCGCACAGGAGTACGATTGCCGGGGCGATGCTTTGCGGAAGCATAATATGCCTGGGCGCCGACCTTTTGTCACAAATGTCCGGGACTCCCCTTCCCGTGTCCGGCACAATGGCCTTCATAGGCATCCCGCTCATATTATACATATTGCAAAAAAAGCCGGAACTATGACCACATGGAAAATATAACAGGAAATACACTTCTCAAAGTCAGGGGCATGACCATCGGGCATGAGGGGAAGATATTTTACCGCGACGTTTCTTTCGATGTCCGTGAAGGTGACTGCATAATGCTCTGCGGGGCGAACGGAAGCGGAAAGACCACCCTGCTGCGGGCCATTGCAGGCATGAAGGCAAGAAGCGGCAAAGGCTCTAACGGGATTGTAATGATACCGTCACGCATACCGAAAGTCAAAGGATTCACCCTAAGGGACTTCGTAAGAATCAGCTGTTACAGCCAAAGCGACCTTGGAGGCAGGCTGACTCCGGAAGACGAGGCTGCCATCGGCAACGCTCTTTCACGCCTTTGCCTTGACAATCTTGCCGGCAGGGACATTTCCACACTGAGCGACGGTGAATTCCAGAAGGCGGCGATAGCTCCGGCCCTTGTAAGGCGCGCACCGGTAATCCTGCTGGACGAGCCCACTGCTTTTCTTGATGCGGAGAACCGTATTGCAGTCATGGGCACTCTCAAGGAAATCTGCGGCATGCCAGGACGCCCAGCCGTAATATTTTCCACCCACGACCTGGCAGAAGGCCTGGCTGTATGCGGCAAGGTGCTTGCGCTCGGAGCGGACGGGATATTCCGCTGTGCTTGTGCGGATGGAAAGCCCGATGAGATGCAGAAAGCCGTAGCGGGCATTTTCAAGAATCCGGACGCATTCATCCGGCAAGCCAGCATTCAAGGTGAAGAAAATTTGAAATAACTTTTAGGCAAAAAGCTGAGAAAACGAAACTTTTGCTATCTTTGGGGTTCATTTTTTATAAGAGCCCCATGGGAAACAGACTTTTTCTTATCGACGGACACGCACTGGTCTTCAAAATGTACTACGCATTTCTGCGTCATCCGATGATAAACTCCAAAGGCGCGGACATGTCGATTCTATTCGGATTCACGAAATACGTGCTCGAACTGATTGAGAAAGAAAAGCCGACACATCTCGCCGTAGCATTCGACCCTCCTGGAGGAACATTCAGACATAAGATATATCCGGAATACAAAGGCACCAGGGATGAGACTCCCCAGCTTATCATAGACGCGCTTGAGCCTCTGTGCGAGCTGTGCCGTGCTATGCGCATCCCTGTCCTGATGGAAAAAGGCTTCGAGGCGGACGATGTGATAGGCTCCATGGCCAAACGTGCCGAGAGAGAGGGATTCAAGGTATATATGATAACGCCTGACAAAGACTACGGGCAGCTGATTTCAGAGAACATATTCCAGTTCAAGCCAGGCAAGTCAGGCTCGGAAAGTGAACTTGTTGACGTCGAGAAAATCTGTGCCAAATACGGAATCAGCAGGCCTGAGCAGGTAATTGACATTCTTACCATATGTGGCGACACCTCAGACAATGTGCCCGGCATAAAGGGGGTGGGAGAAGTCGGTGCCGGGAAGCTCGTGTCGAAGTTCGGCTCCGTTTCAAATATCTACAGCCATCTGGAAGAACTGACGCCAAGGCAGCGTGAGGCCTTTGAAAATGCACGGGGCCACGTCGAGATGAGCCATGAGCTGGTCACAATAAAGACCGACATGCAGATAGACGTTCCGACCGGGGAAATGGCAGTAACATGTGAATACGCCCCGGAGGTGGCCGACCTTTTCGAGAAATACGAGTTCGGGTCGCTGCTCAAATATATCGGCCATGCCAAATCTGCCGCGCAAGAGCAGAGCCGCACCATCAATTGCCTGGAAGCTGAACCAGCACAAATCATCAAGATGGCAAAAGAGAGCGGAAGGTGCGCGATTATCACTGAAGGCGAACATGACGAGATGTTCACTCCAATAAGAAAAGTCACCGTAGCTGTAAGGACAAAAGACATCCAGGAGGCTGAGCCACAGTGCATTGTTGCTGAAGGAACGGCACAGGATTTCATTCAGCTGATATCAGACAAGGAGGTGACCAAGTGCGGATATGACCTGAAGCTGCAAAGCAATATGCTGGCCTGCAACGGCATTCAGCTGGAAGGTAAATGGCTCGACATCGGACTAATGCATTATCTTATCAATCCGGAAAAAAGCCACAAGATAGAGATTCTTGCAAAGACATATCTTGGCATCAGCATAGATGAGTCCGCCCAGGAGAAGAAGCCTCAAGCCCCCATGACGCTTTTCGATGAGATTCCTGAAGAAGACACCTCGGCAAGCAGGCGCCAGGAAGCGGCTGCGACATGCCTGCTCGGAGAAAAAATCTGGGAGGAAATGGGAGAGCTCGGCCTGAGGAAGCTTTATGACGACATGGAGGAGCCGCTCGGCAAGGTGTTGTCAAAAATGGAAAGGGAAGGTGTCAAAATCGACCTTGTGCAATTGCGCAGATACTCTTCTGGACTTGCGACTGAAATGAACGCCATACAGGAGAAGGTGCGCGAGATGGCGGGAGAGCCGGAACTGAACATACTTTCACCAAAGCAGATAGGTGCTCTCTTGTTCGAAAAGCTCCAGCTTGACCCTAAGATCAAGCCCAAGACCGGTGTCAGATATGTCTATCCTACAGACGAAGACACTCTCAGCGCGCTTGAGCACAAGCATCCGATAATAAACGAGATTCTCGAATACAGAGGCGTCAAGAAACTGCTTTCGACATACATAGACCCTCTGCCGACCTACATCTCACCTGTCACCGGGAAGATACACACTACCTTCAACCAGGCCCTGACGGCAACAGGAAGGCTGAGTTCATCAAAGCCGAATCTCCAGAACATCCCGATACGCACTGAACGCGGAAAGGAAATAAGGAAGGCTTTCGTGCCGGGAACTCCAGGAGGACAGATAGTGTCAGCCGACTATTCTCAGATTGAGCTGAGAATCATGGCTCATCTGAGCTGCGACCGGCACCTTATCCAGGCTTTCAAGGAAGGGATGGATGTGCATGCTCTGACGGCTTCTAAAATTTTCGGGGTTGACATAAAGGACGTCACCGCAGACCAGAGGCGCATTGCAAAGACAGCCAATTTCGGCATAATGTACGGCATCTCCTCATTCGGACTTGCTCAACGCCTGAAAATCGGACGTGCTGAAGCCAAGAAGATAATAGACGACTATTTCGCAAATTTCCCGGCCATATCCTCATATATCGCGGACACGATCGCAGCGGCAAAGGAAACCGGCTATGTTGAAACCATCTTCGGACGCAGGAGATATCTTCCGGACATCAACTCAAAGAACGGCACGGTGAGAGCGCTGGCTGAAAGGAATGCCATAAACGCCCCGATACAGGGAACTTCAGCAGATATAATAAAGCTTGCCATGATAAATGTGGACAAGCGCATCAGAGAAGAGAATCTCAAGAGCAGGATGATACTGCAGATTCATGACGAACTTGTATTTGACGCAGCCGGGCCTGAAGTAGGGCTCCTGGAGCAGATTGCAAGAGAGGAAATGGAGAATGTGGTAAGCCTGTCAATACCTTTAACAGTAGAATGCAATCATGGAAACAACTGGCTCGAAGCTCACTAATCTTTCAGACACGGACCTTGTGCGCCTGGCCATAGAGCAGAACCAGGCAGCATTCATCGTGCTATATACGCGCTACAATGCAGGTGTCAAGAACCATATTTCCAGATATGCTTCACAGAAGGAGGACATAGAGGACATCTGTCTCGAAAGTTTTCAGAAAGCTTTCAGCCAGATAGCCACATACAATCCTGAATACAAATTCTCCACATGGCTTTACAGGATAGCCAGGAACACTGCCTTTGACCACCTGAGCAGGCATGACCGCGAGAAGACGAACATGCCTACCACATCCATCAACGAGGAACTGGCGGAACTGAACGACATCCCGGCAACCATGCATAACCCTGAGGAGGACATTATCAACCAGCAGGAATATGACAAGTGGCTGAACAACATTGAAAAGCTGAAAGACGACTACAGGACCGTGGCCAAGATGAATCTGATTGACAATTTCGGATATAAGGAGATTGCAGATGCCCTGGAAATGCCGATAAACACTGTAAAGACAAAAATACGGAGAGCCAAGGCGCAGCTGCTAAAAATGATGGACTATTCCGACGAGCTGCTTTAGCTCTGACGGGCACGGCCCCGGAAAGATGCAGGAGTTGAACCCCAAAAAGACATGCCATGACATTTGAACAATTCAGACAGGAGATACAGGAAAAGTTCCCGGAGATAACTCCGGAGCAGATTGAACAGTTCCGCAGAATGGAAGCGGTTTACCGTGAATGGAACTCAAAAATCAATGTGATTTCAAGAAAAGACATAGACCAGCTTTACAGGCATCATGTAATGCACTCGCTATGCATTGCCGCATTCATAAAGACGCAAATGCCGGATGTTTACGGCACACTGTGCGACAAGGGGGCAAGCATACTTGACCTCGGCACGGGAGGCGGCTTCCCCGGCATACCTCTCGCAATCATGTTCCCAAAGTGCCGATTCACGCTTTGTGACTCCATCGGGAAGAAAATAATCGTCGCATCCGAGGCAGCCAAAGAGCTGGAGCTCCGGAATGTCACTACAGTGAACGCGAGGGCTGAATCTCTCGAAGAGACGTTCGACTATGTGGTCTCAAGGGCGGTGACATCATTGGAGAACTTCATGCCATGGGTAAAGGGAAAATACCGCAACGGGATATTCTACCTTAAAGGAGGAGACATAGTGGAGGAAATCGCAGTAATGATGGGCAAGTTCAACATGAGGAAAGGCTCTGTCCATACCTGGCCGATAAACAGCTGGAGCAACGATTCTTTCTTCAACGAAAAGATGGTCATATTCATTGAATAGAGCTGTTTTCTGACAAAAAACACATTGCTTCTTAAAAGTGTTTTCAAAATATTTTGCAAATAAATTGAAAAAGACTACCTTTGCACTCCCATTTTATACGCGAAAATATAAAAACAAGAAATAATGAAAAGAACATTCCAACCATCACAGCGCAAGCGCCGCAACAAACACGGATTCCGCGAGCGCATGTCGACTCCGAACGGACGTCGCGTATTGGCAGCACGCCGCCGTCATGGCCGCAAGAAACTTACAGTATCATCTGAGGACAGATATTGATAATAAAACAGAAGCCCCGGTCTTTTCATCAGACCGGGGCTTCTGTTTTATTCCACTTTCACGGCAACTGTGGCCGGCTTCAATCCTTTGGATCTGACAGTCAGTACAGCCTCTCCGTCTTTCTCTCCTGCCTGTACAATCACGGTCAGCATACCTGAGAAGGCGTGCATCCGCGGCTCATGGAAAATATCAAGACACGTCGGGTCACCATTGGCAGCAGCCTTGTATGAGGCGGCTCCGCAGACATCAAACTCAACAAGCCTCGAATCCGACGGGCACAGGTTTCCGTCCTTGTCCACTACCTTGACTGTAAAATAAGCCAGGTCCTTGCCGTCAGCCTTCAAGACAGGAATCTCATCCTTTCCGATAAAGCCAAGGCCAGCGGAAATCTCCAGGTGATGCGGTTTTCCGGCCGTTTTCACTACCTTTTCTCCCACTTCCTTGCCGCAGTCGTCATATGCTACCACACGCAGTTCTCCGGGCTGATAAACGACATCATTCCACATGAGCCTGTAGCGTCCTTCATGATTCTCATCCTGAAATCCCTTTGACATACGTGCAGTATCAGCAGGCACATATCCATCTGACACAGGAGAAGGCTCTTTGCGCATGCGTCCATAGCTGACTCCATTTACGAAAAGCTCCGCTTCCGGCCACGAAGTATATACATAAACAGGCACCTGCTCGCCTTCATGCCCTTTCCAGTTCCAATGCGGAAGCACATGAAGTGTCGGCTCCGTCCTGTTCCAAACGCTTCTGTAAAGATAGAACCTGTCCTTCGGTATTGACGCGAGGTCAATTATTCCGAACATCGAGCTGTGATTCGGCCAAGAGTCCGTATCATATGGAGACGGCTCTCCAAGATAATCAAAGCCTGTCCATACAAACTGCCCCATTGTCCACGCGTAATCGTCAGCAAGGGCAAAGTCTATATCAGGGACATTCGACCACGAACATGCGTCAAGATCATATGCGGAACAGTGGTGGTCTTTGTCAACAGCTCCGAAGCGCTTCTCGGCAGGAAGCTTATACACCCCCCTTGAGCTGACTGTCGAAGCCGTCTCCGACCCCAGGACAAAGCCATGAGGAAGATTCTCATATGCCTCAAGATATCTGAAAGTCCTGTAATTCAGGCCCGGAATGTCAATCAGGGCCGCAAAGCCATTGTCAAGGACACATGAGACCTGGTCCATTCCGCATGTGCATGGCCTGGACGGGTCCTCACGGTGACAGATGTCCTGCAGGAACTTTGCCACCTTGTAGCCGTCCGCGCTGCATTGCGTCGGCACCTCATTCCCGATGCTCCACATTACCACGCATGGATTGTTGCGCCACTGATGAAGCATATTCACCATGTCCCTTTCCGCCCATGTCATTCCCGGCACATCAGACGGCTCATTGAAGAACCTGTGATAGCCGTTGGTGCATTTGGCAATGTCCCACTCGTCAAAAGGCTCAATCATCATCATCAGTCCAAGCTCGTCACACAGACGGACAAGCTCAGGAGCCGGCATATTGTGCGATGTCCTGACAGCATCACAGCCCATGTCCTTAAGCATCAGGAGCTGATGCCTGAGTGCGGATACATTGACTGCCGCTCCCAAAGGTCCCAGGTCATGATGATTGCATACACCCTGGAATTTGCGATGACCGCCGTTCAGGAAAAATCCTTTCTCAGTGACAAATTCTATTGAGCGTATTCCGAAAGACGTCTCATAAACATCGGCAAGAGAACCGTCGGCATAAATCCTGGACACCGCACGGTACAAGGCCGGATGCTCGGGAGACCACAGTTCCGGAGAATCCACGATGAAATTCTGGACCATAGGCTGACCGGCTCCGGTCTTTCCCGCAAAAGTACGTTCCGCCGCAACAGTCCCGTCCGGAGCATAAAGCGAAGTCTCTATCTTCAAGGCCCTTCCCTCCGCGCCATCAATCTTCGTCTCCATGCGCACGGAAGCAAAGTCCTTCTCCACATGGGGAGTCGTGACATGAGTTCCCCACACTGGAACATGCACCTCGGATGTGAATATCAGATGTACGTTCCTGTACAGCCCGGCACCGGGATACCATCTTGAAGACTGCGGGCGGTTCTCAAGCCTGACTGCAAGCACATTGTCCTTCCCGTCAGAATTGAGATAAGGAGTGATGTCATAATGGAATGAACTGTAGCCGTAAGGCCAGAACCCGACATCATGCCCGTTCACATACACCCTTGCCTCGCTCATCGCGCCGTCAAAAAGAAGAGTGGCCTTCTTGCCATGCGGAGCATCGAAAGTGCACCTGTACCATCCTGTGCCGACATAAGGCAATCCTCCGGTACGTCCGGTCTTTACTGAAGCCCGGGTCTCAAAATTCTGTGTCACCGCTACATTCTGGAGGTCATTGTTCCTGTCAAAAGGCCCAGTGATGGCCCAGTCGTGAGGCACGGAAACTTCTTTCCAAGATGAATCATCATAAGACTTGTCCGACGCACCTTTTGCGTCACCAAGAAAAAATTTCCATCCCTTCTCCAAAAGAAGCTCGGAACGCTGGGCTGAAGCACAAAACGGCAACAGCAAAAAACACATGGCCGCGGTTATCACGGAAATTCTTTTCATACCGTCAGGATTTTTCAGGACTTACAAAATCAGGAATCACTTTCCGGCCACGTAAGCGTCTGCCTTCTCTTTCATCCTCTGGGCACGCTTCTCGCTGTCCGGGTGTGACGAAAACATTTTCTGCACGACAGAAGCCTTTGCTCCTTTCGAAAGCTCTACAAGCTTGCCAAGCCCGTTTGCCATTCCATATGGACTGAAGCCATGCTTGACACAGAACTCAAACCCATATTCATCCGCTGCATATTCCTGCTTCTGCGAAAACTGCGCATCAAGCAAAGCGGCAGCCAGGTCACCGAGCTGTGAGTCGGAAAGCTGTCCAATCTTTCCTCCGGCAGCGCCGGCCGCATTCAGGGCCGCAGAAGCCATATAGGCGCTCTTCATCGCGTCCTTGACATCATGGTGCACCACATGACCGATTTCATGGCCGATTATCGCCATAAGCTCATCGTCATCCATAATGTCCATCAAAGAAGAGAATACCCTTATCGACCCGTCACCGCAGGCAAACGCATTGACATCTATGACATAATAGACCTTGAAATTGAGAGCCAGCCCGTCAACTTCAGTAATCCCTTCCGTAAGACGCCTGAGCCTTGCATCATATTCACAAGTATCTATCGGATTGTGCTCATCCATCCATTCCACAGACTCGCGGCTCATCCTCGCAATATCCTCATCGGACAAGGTGATGGCCTTTGTAACGTCACTTGCGGCCTGCACGGCCTTCTTTATGTTCACAGAACGGTTCCCTATCTTAATCTGGGCACTTGAAACGGCGCAGGCCAAAGAGCCCATCGCCAAAATGACTGCTATAATTCGTCTCATTGCAAATATGGTTTTCCAATACACATCCGACGGCCCTACTCAGCCATCAGTTTCTTATACTTGAATCTCTTAGGCTCCTCATTTCCGAGACGGCGCTTCTTGTTCTCCTCGTACTCGGAATAGGTTCCCTCGAAGAAATACACCTGTGAATCACCCTCAAAAGCAAGGATATGCGTCGCGATACGGTCAAGGAACCAGCGGTCATGCGAAATCACCACTGCACAGCCTGCGAAATTCTCAAGTCCTTCCTCAAGCGCACGTATCGTGTTCACATCCACGTCGTTGGTCGGCTCGTCAAGCAAAAGCACGTTGCCTTCGTCCTTAAGAGTGAGGGCCAGATGCAGGCGGTTCCTCTCACCGCCGGACAGGATGCCGCACAATTTTTCCTGGTCAGCTCCTGAGAAGTTGAAGCGGGACACATAGGCCCTGGCATTCACCTCTTTCTTTCCGAGCTTGACGAACTCCGAGTCATTGGCAATTGTCTGATATACAGTCTTGTCCGGGTCAATGCTCTTGTGCTGCTGGTCCACATATGCAGTCTTGACGGTCTCTCCGATTACGATTTCTCCTGAATCAGGCTGCTCCAGTCCCATTATGAGCCTGAATAAAGTCGTCTTTCCAGCACCGTTAGGTCCTATGACACCGACGATTCCGGCCGGAGGAAGCACGAATGACAAGTGCTCATAAAGCAATTTGTCACCATAGGCCTTCGACACGTCACGGAACTCAATGACCTTGTTTCCAAGACGGGGACCGTTAGGAATGAAAATCTCAAGATTAGCCTCCTTCTCCCTGCCGTCATCACTGGCAAGCTTCTCATATGCTCCCAAGCGGGCCTTTGACTTGGCATGACGTGCCTTAGGAGCCATACGCACCCACTCAAGCTCCCTTTCCAGAGTCTTGCGGCGCTTGCTCTCCTGCCTTTCCTCCATGGCAAGCCTGGTACTCTTCTGGTCCAGCCATGAAGAATAGTTTCCTTTCCATGGTATTCCTTCTCCCCTGTCAAGCTCAAGAATCCATCCGGCCACATTGTCTAGGAAGTACCTGTCATGCGTAACTGCGATTACAGTTCCCTTGTATTGCTGAAGGTGGGCCTCAAGCCACTGTATGCTCTCTGTGTCAAGGTGGTTGGTAGGCTCATCGAGCAGCAGCACATCAGGCTGCCTGAGCAAGAGACGGCATAGGGCCACACGTCTCCTCTCTCCTCCGCTGAGAGTCCCGACCTTGGCATCGGACGGAGGACACTGCAATGCATCCATTGCACGCTCCAGCTTTGAATCAATCTCCCATCCGCCACAGTTCTCAATCTTTTCAGTAAGCTCGCCCTGACGTTCAATCAAAGCCGCCATCTCTTCATCCGACATCGGCTCGCAGAAACGGAGATTGACTTCTTCGTACTCCTTCAGGATGTCCATCACCTCCTGGACACCCTCCTGAACCACCTCAAGAACGGTCTTGTCCGGATCCATCTGAGGTTCCTGCTCGAGGTAACCTACAGAATAACCGGGCGCCCATACGACTTCACCCTGATAACCGGTCTCAATTCCGGCTATTATCTTCATCAATGTGGATTTTCCGGAACCGTTCAGACCGATGATGCCGATCTTCGCCCCGTAAAAGAAAGACAAATATATGTCTTTCAGAATCACCCTGTTGTTGTGAGGAAGGATCTTGCCTACCCCATTCATCGAAAAAATTATCTTCTCGTCTGCCATAACATGAATTAGTTTCAGATTGTCTGTCAGGACACCGCCGTCCCAAATACGTGCAGGCGCCCTTTGTCCAAGCACAAAGATACTCTTCCCGTCCCGATTCCGCAACTTATTTTTTCATCCTCACAAGCCTGGCCTTCTCCTTACGGCACCACTCCCCGGGATTCTCTCCCATGAACAGCTTGAATGCCATATTATAAGGGACCACTGAATTGAATCCGCATGCCTGCCAAAGATCCGTCACGGTCATCTCGGGATTCGCCCTGTACCTTTCCACCGAATACATTACCCTATGCCAATTCACAAACTGGCAAAAATTCTTTCCGGCATAATGGCTGATTGCCCTGGATATGTACAGTTTATTCGTATAGACGACTTTCACGACATCATTTATGGTCAGGTCACCGTTCAGATAAGGCTTTTCTTCCTCAAAATACGAAACTATCCTTGAATATACATCCTGATAAGCCTCGTCAGGCTTGGGACGCATGACAGCAAGCTCCATCTTAGAGGCTTTGTAGGCCATGGCAATACGTTCCTCCTGCTTCTTGAAAATCAGGAACTCCGCATCATAGCAGCACCTCAGGCCCAACGCCAGCTGCACAAGACAGAAAAGAAGCGAAAAGATGAACAACGCCACTGAAGCATCCCCGTCCATACGGAACAGGCAAAGCATCAGAAGTGTGCAGACCAGGATGCAAAAAAGATAGACAGTCTCGACAACAAGGCGCATGTACGACCATGCATTGCCAGAGGCCATGACGGAACGCACATCCGCAAGGCGGCGGGACACCCCATAGATAAAGATTCCGGCTATAAATGCGGCAACCAACGCGGCCAGGCACATGGTGACTTCCTCAGGAGGCAAATCAAGGACTGACACGGAACAAAGCACATAATATACGGCAAGTCCGGCCTCCGCGGCAGACGCCATCCCGACAAAAAGCACAGCAGCCTTCTCCCGCAATACAGATGACATGACCGGGTACAGGGCAAAAAGCGAGAGCAGCAAATCAAGCGGAAGCCTGAACGCAATTCCCTTTCCGGCAGCCATGTCACACAAAAGCAGACAGCTGTTCAGCAGCAATAATATTGAAACAATCCGGCTTTTCTTTCCGGCAAAAGACTTAGTCCTGAAGTTTTTCATAATCAGAAGACCCGCAACCGACAATGACGCCACCATGACAACAAGCGCAACAAAATTCTCCATAATCATATATTTCGGTATCGCAAAAATATACAAAAGCCCCCTTTCAGCCCACACTGAAAGGGGGTCAATCGTCACTTTTTTCTTTTTCTTTAAATTATTTCTTTTTTTTAAAACGACATTGAGGTTTTAGTGCCTCATAAGGGGTGAAATTATTTCTTGGATTTCACCTTGATGGTGTCAAACCCTTTTCCATAGACCCCCATCACGGAAGAGACGGACAGAAAAGCGTCCGGGTCGATAGTCTTCACATAGCGGAGCAGAAGATTAAGGTCATCTTTTCTTGTGACAACCATGACAATGTCCCTGTCTTCTTTCGAGAACCACCCCTTGGCCGGTATTATCGTAACGCCACGTTTCATGTCAAACGCTATCGCATCCGCCATCTCCACATGCTTCTTAGTGAAAATGAACGCCTGCACAGACTGCTTGGAGCCTGACAGGTATAAGTCGATGGCATATCCGCTGACAGTAACCTGAATAAGGCCATAGACGGCAATGACCAGTTTTTCCGCAAAAGGCACAAGCTGCTGCCTGTCCACATCGGAAAATGAAGGGAATATCATTGAAGACATGATTATGCCCACATCAATCACGAGGATTACACGTCCGGGGGAAGCATTCTTGTACTTGCACCATAGAAGCGCCACAATATCAGTTCCGCCTGTGCTGCCTCCCTGTGAGATTGAGATGCCGATTCCGACTCCGGCTATCACTCCTCCGAGTATGGTACATATCAATTTGCCGTTTTCAAGGGCAAACGAATGCACAAAATCCTGAGGAACGACTGTCGGCAGGAAATTCAAAAGCACGGAGGTAAGGATGATGGCATAGATGGTCTTGCCTCCGAATCCTCTTCCGAGTATCTTCAGGGCGACAAGCAGCAGGATTATGTTGACGACAAAATATGTATATCCCAACGGAATGCCTGTGGCATAGAACAAAATGGCCGCAAAGCCTGATACACCACCTCCGACAAGATTGTTCGGGAGAAGAAATATTGTCCATCCCAGACAATATGCAAACAGTCCGAATGTGATCAGGCCGTATTCCTTGATAACTACCCAGATCGATTTGTCCAACAGATTCCTTGTCATTTCACATCTTCGTTCAAATGTTCCTTTCTCTTAAGCTTCAGACCGGATTTGACTTCCTCGAATCCTTCGCCATAGACCCCCATGGCAGTGGAGACTGAAATGAAGGCGGAGCGGTCTATCGCCTTTACCTCATTCACGACGTCATTCATCTGATATTTCCTCGCCACAATAAGAAGAACCTTTCCCTCGCTCTGAGTGTACCATCCTACGGACTGTAGGGCGGTCACTCCCCTATGCACATCATTTATCATATGGTCGGCGATTTCCTTATATTTGGATGAAAAGACCAATATCTGGACAGAAGACTTGTTGCCGAGCAGGACAAAATCCACCCCGAAAGAAAAAGTGAGCATGATTACATAACCATAAATCATATCCACGATTCCCATTCCAGGAACAAGAAGCATGGAAGCGATTATGAATATGTCCGTAACCATATATACCCTTCCTGGTGACACAGGCCAATACTTATTGACAATCATGGCGACAATGTCAGTTCCTCCGGTACTGCCTCCCCTGAGCAGGGTCAGTCCGATGCCGACAGCCTCAAGCGAAGCTCCGACAATGGCGACAAGGAATTTGTCAAAGCGCTCCGGGTCCACGACTTCCAGCTGCGGAAATCCGGGAAGCACCTCAAACAACAGGGACGAAAGAGCTATGACATAGATGGTCTTGAACCCGAATGCCTTGCCCATCACTATAACTGCAAGAATGAGCAGGAAGACATTGATTATCGGGAAACTCACACCTATAGGAATCGCTCCTCCGGTACCGTACTGGATGATTGTGCACAATCCGGTCAGGCCACCGCTTGCCAGACCATTGGGAATCAGGAATGAAGTCCATCCCAGACAATAAATGAGAGTTCCGACCGACAGCAGCAGATAATCCCACAGCACTGCCAATATTTTTCTGGCTTTCATTGCTTACTTGACGACTATGTTGACAATTTTTCCAGGCACTACTATCACTTTCACGATATTGCCTCCGGCTACATATTTCGCAGTCTGCTCCAGTCCGCGCACATGAGCCTCAACCTCCTCGCGTGACATTCCGGCAGAAAGCTCAACCGTGAAACGTGTCTTTCCGTTGAATGAAACGGCATAAGTACATGTGTTCTCAACAGTATAGGCCTCCACATATTCCGGGAAGGCCGCATAGGAGATGCTTTCACCATGTCCGAGAGCAGCCCAAAGTTCCTCGGCGATATGAGGTGCAAAAGGCGACAGGAGCACAATCAAAGGCTCAAGAATCTCGCGCTTGTTGCATTTCAGTTCATACAGTTCGTTCACTGCAATCATGAATGCGCTCACGGCTGTGTTGAACGAGAAAGCCTCTATATCAGAGCGGACTTTTCCTATCAGCTTGTGAAGGGACTTCAGTTCTTCTGCGGAAGCCTTGTCCTCCGTAACGATAAAGCCGTCACGGTCATAGAACATCCTCCAGACCCTCTTGAGGAAGCGGTTCACGCCGTCAATGCCCTTGGTGTCCCATGGCTTGGACTGTTCAAGAGGCCCGAGGAACATCTCATAAAGCCTGAGGGTATCAGCTCCGTAAGTATCACATATCATATCCGGGTTCACGACATTGTACATGGACTTGGACATCTTCTCCACTGCCCAGCCGCATACATATTCCCCGTCCTCGAGTATGAATTCCGCATCAGCAAAATCAGGCATCCATTTACGGAATGCATCCATGTCAAGCCTGTCATTATGCACAATGTTCACATCCACATGTATCTCTGTCGTCTCATAATTGTCCTTGAGCCCGAGAGAAACAAAGGTGTTGGTATTTATGATGCGATATACGAAATTTGAGCGTCCCTGAATCATTCCCTGGTTTATCAGTTTCCTGAAAGGCTCTTTCTCGCATACATAATCGAGGTCATAAAGGAACTTGTTCCAGAAACGGGAGTATATGAGGTGGCCGGTAGCATGCTCAGTACCTCCGATATAAAGGTCAACATCCCTCCAGTAGCTGTCAGCCTCCTTTCCTACAAGAGCGTCCCCGTTATGCGGGTCCATATAGCGCAGATAATACGCGCTGCTGCCTGCAAAGCCAGGCATGGTGCTCTTTTCTATAGGCCAGCCGTCCACATTCCAGTCAGCGGCACGTCCCAAAGGCGGTTCGCCCGTAGATGTCGGAAGATACTTGTCAATCTCAGGAAGTCTGAGCGGAAGGCTCTCAAAAGGCATAGGTGTAGCGATTCCGTCCTTGAAATAGATCGGGAAAGGCTCTCCCCAATATCTCTGGCGTGAGAAAATCGCATCACGGAGACGATAGTTTATCTTCCTGTGTCCGATTCCGTTCTTCTCAACATAGTCAATTGCCGCAGGAATAGCATCCTTAACGCTCATGCCATTGAGGAAGCCTGAATTGCACATGATTCCCTCCTTGGCGTCAAAGCTGGATTCACTCACATCGCATCCCTCAATCAGAGGAACAATCGGAAGGTCAAACCTCTTTGCAAAAGCATAGTCACGGCTGTCATGCGCAGGAACCGCCATAATAGCTCCTGTACCATAGCCGGCGAGCACATATTCGGAAATCCACACAGGGACTTTCTCTCCGGTCAGCGGATTGACCGCATATGAACCCGAGAACACTCCAGTAACCTTGCGTGTCTCCGCCATCCTCTCGCGCTCCGTCTTTTTCCTCGCCGCTGCCACATACTCCTCAACAGCATCTTTCTGCTCCTGTGAAGTCAGCTTGCCGACCCACTCGCTCTCAGGCGCCAGCACCATGAAAGTGACGCCGAACACGGTATCCGCACGCGTAGTGAAGATGGTGACATCGTACTCCTTGTCACCATTATATGTCTTGAACATCATCTCGGCACCCTGGCTCCTGCCTATCCAGTTGCGCTGCATATCCTTCAGAGAGTCAGTCCAGTCCAGAGACTCAAGGTCCTCAAGAAGCCTTCCCGCATATGCGGAAACCCTGAGCTGCCACTGTGTCATCTTCTTCTGCTCCACCGGATGGCCGCCACGCACGGAATATCCTTCCTTGACCTCGTCATTCGCAAGTACCGTCCCCAAGGCCTGGCACCAGTTCACTGATGTCTCGCCCTGATATGCTATCCTGTACTGCATCAGGACAGCGGATTTCTCCTTCTCATCAAATGCATTCCACTGTTCTGCAGTGAACGGCTCAACATCACCGCATGCAGCATCAACAGCCGCACTGCCCCCCTGGCTGAACGCAGCCACAAGCTCTTCGACAGGACGTGCCTTTCCCTGGGCATTGTCATACCAGCTTCCGAACATCTTCAGGAATGCCCACTGTGTCCATTTGTAATAATCAGGCTCACAAGTGCGCACCTCACGTGACCAGTCATAGGAGAATCCTATCCTGTCAAGCTGCTCCCTATAGCGCGCTATATTCTTTTTCGTAGTTTCAGCCGGATGCTGGCCGGTCTGTACGGCATACTGCTCAGCCGGAAGCCCGAACGCGTCATATCCCATTGGATGCAGCACATTGAAGCCGCACAGACGCTTGTAACGGCTATAAATGTCACTGGCTATATACCCGAGCGGATGTCCCACATGAAGTCCGGCACCGGAAGGATATGGGAACATGTCCAGCACATAATATTTAGGCTTGGAATTATCAATATCTGCCTTGAAAGTCTGATTGGCAGCCCAAAAGGCCTGCCATTTTTTTTCAATTTCCTTAAAATTATATTCCATAGGTATATGAATGTTTTATTCAACCTGCAAAAGTAATATTATTTCTTTATCCCGAAACTACCGCGGCCGCCTTTCTTTTCAAGACGGAACTCCACCGGTATGGTCATGGACGTCCTGACCTTGTTGCCGTTTACACGCCCCGGCTTCCATTTCGGTGAAGCGCTCACTACTTTCAGCGCCTCAGCATCAAGTTCCTCTGAAACGCCCTTCACCACACGCACGTCAGTGACTTTCCCGTCCTTTCCGATTATGAATTCAACCAGGACACGGCCCTGAATGCCGTCACGCACTGCTGAAGCAGGATATTTAAGATACTGATATACCCACTTCTGCAGAAATTGGCGCGGGTCCGGACTGTTGAGGAACATCGGTTTCTGGTCACAATCATGATATGCCACTACGCCTTCATAAGATGAGGTCTTGCCTTTCTGCTCAGACGGCCTGAAAGAAATTTCCCCCTCATGGCATGCAAGCGCAAGAGTAAAATTATATACATACTCAAGTTCGCGCTCCATCATCTGCCAGTCTATTATGGACGGCGTATCCTTCTCTGTGTTATGCTCCGGATAACGTCCCGTGGTGAACATTACCGAAGGAATATCCTTCGCGTAGAAAGCCCTGTGGTCCGACGGATATGTCTCCGCAGCCACGACTTCAGGCAGCACAGGCTGGAGGTCTCCGGCCAAAGTGCGGATTATCGCGTTCATGTCAGCATTCGATGAAGTATATGCATAAAAACCGTTATATCCCGTGCCAAGCATGTCCAGATTGACCATGGCGTCAATCTTGTCCACATCCGAGAACGCCCTGTTCAGGAAATACCACGACCCGGCAAATGTCTCAGAAGAGGCTCCGAAGGCCACGAATATGACGGAGCGGCGGAAAAGTATGGAATTGGTACGTACCATACGTGCCAATTCGAGCATCATCGCAAGGCCGGACGCATTGCCGTTCGCACCATAGAATATCTTTGTGGCCGGCTCCCCGTCAACAGTCATTGTCATCTCACCGAGATTGTCAAGCCTTGCCCCCACGACAATGTAGCGGTCACGCAAGGTCCTGTCATACCCCTGGACAAATCCGACGACATTTCTTGATGTCAGAGTATCCCCGGCTTCTGTCCTGAGACCGAAAACATCCCCTCCTTCCGGTGAGAGCACATCAACGCCATAGCTCCTGAGCTGTTCCGAAACATAATCAGCGGCAAGGCGCTCACCTTCAGAACCGGCCTTGCGCCCTTCCATCATCGCTGAAGACAATTCGCGTACATGTGATTTCAAGGCAGAGGCCGTCTCACTGTCGTAAAGGTCCATATATGCAGACGAGCCGTTGTACTGGGCATATGCACCGGCATTCAAAAACAAAGCAGAACAGACTGCAAGCAAGATTTCTTTCCTCATACGCATCATTCATTCAAAAGAATCCATACGTCAGACGGGCAGAATGCCTCATTCCTCACAAGGTCAAGGGCAGCGACCGCGTCCGCAATCTTATTGCGTGGACATACTCCTACCGCTATCATACCGTTGCGGAAAGAAATCAGGGCTGGAGCATAATCCCCGTTATCCGCGACTTCGCGCAGAAGGGTCTCGGCATTTGAACGGGCACGGAAAGTCCCTACGATTATATAATATCTTGATTCCAGCTTTGTGGCGAACAATCCTCCGAGCTTTGTCGGATTCAGGATAGTGCCACCCTGCTGCTTGAGAGAATCCAAGGCCGCTATAGAATCCCGTACAGCCTGCTGCTCCTGCTGCAGCGAATCCAGGCGCTCCCTTGCGGCAGCCTCCTCAGCACGCAGGATTTCAAGCTTCTTTTCTTCAATGTACTCACTCGTGGGGCGTCCGGCAAGCCTGCGGAAGAAATCGCATCCGGTTACCGTCATCATGACCGCAAGAGCAAGCAAGATATAAGATTGCTTCATACATTTACTAATTGCGTATTCGCGCAAATTTAACGATTTAATGGTCCGGGACAAAATAAAAATGATATATTTGTAAAATCTAACCATCTGACACATTGCAGAAACAGACCAGACACATACTACACATAATGACCGCAGCCATAGCACTGCTTTCAGGCAGCGGCATCTGCGCGCAAGATACCGGCATGCACCTTTTTGAGGGGAGCCTCAACAGGGCTGCTCCCCTCTTCCGGAATGACACGCTTACCATGCGCATATTCGGGGACATAATGATGCATACCAGACAGATAGAAACCGCTGCGTCAGAAGATGGGGCTTACGATTTCTCATCGTACTTTTCTTTGCTGTCAGAAGAAATCAGCAGTGCGGACATTGTCGTGGCCAACATGGAGTTCACCCTTGCGGGCAAGCCCTATACAGGCTATCCCTGCTTTTCCGCACCGGACTCTTTCGCCACGTTTCTGGCGGAAACCGGCTTTGACGTATTCCTTGCGGCAAACAACCACATATTCGACAAAGGACGGGCAGGAGCCGCACGCACTATCAGCATATACCGAAAGCTTGAACAAACGCATGGAATCAGATTCACGGGACTGGCGGAAGACGAAGACGGACTTTCAGGAAACTTTCCTCTGACAATCCGCAGGAAAGGAATATCGGTTGCCCTTGTCAATTTCACATACGGGACAAACTCCCCGCTGTCATCAGAATGGCCCAAAGTGAACCTGATGGACGACAGCGGGTCTCTCAGGGAAGCATTCAGGAAAGCACAGGAAGCGGACTTCACGATAGCCCTTCCGCATTGGGGGACAGAATACAGGCTGAAGCATTCAGAAAGCCAGAAAAAGACCGCACAGCAGCTTGCAGACATGGGTGCGGACATTATAATAGGCGCCCACCCTCACGTTGTACAGGACTTTTCACTCATCAGTGCCAATGACGGCACAAAGGCCAAACAGGTCCCTGTGGCATATTCTTTGGGAAATGCCGTCTCCAACATGAGTGCGGCAAACACCCAGCTCGAACTGATGGCAACAATAAGGATAGCGCGCAACTTCAACGGAGACCTTGAGATGCTGCCGGTCGAGATGACATATCTGTGGTGCTCAGCTCCAGGAGGATACGGCAAGTCATACACTGTCATACCTGTCGCGGACTTCATCGGACGCAGAAACGAATGGACCGGCAAATGGGATTATGACAAAATGGTCAGGACCTACAGCAAAGTGATGCAGGAGACGGGCATAAAGGAAGGCTTCCAGAACGCCGGCACGATTAACGACAAAAACAAATGATATGAGCAGAAATACAATCAGACTTGAAGCCATGGACCCCATTGAAGTATATGGGGCGGCAGACAAGAACCTTGAGGCTCTTTGCAGCTATTTTCCCGAACTCAAAGTCGTGGCAAGAGGCAATGAGATAATCCTCGACGGTAAGGATTCGGACATAGAAGAGTTTACCATAAAGCTCAACATGCTTATGGAAAGGAGGCTGCACAAGACCAATGTAACGCCATATGACGTCGAAGACCTTTTTGACGGGGAGTCCTCGCCCGACAGGTTCAGGCTATGCGCGGAATCCGTCATAGTGCACGGAAATGACGGCAAGCCCATAAAGGCAAGGAACCTCACACAGCAGGAAATGGTGAAAGCTTATTTCGACAACGACCTCATATTCGCCACAGGCCCTGCGGGTACAGGAAAGACATACATCGCGATAGCCCTTGCCGTAAGGGCTCTGAAGAACCGGGAGATCAAGCGAATCATACTCACAAGGCCGGCTGTCGAGGCCGGGGAAAGGCTTGGCTTCCTTCCAGGCGACCTGAAAGACAAGCTCGACCCGTATCTCCAGCCTCTGTATGATGCCCTCGGTGACATGATTCCGGCCAAGAGGCTTCAGGAGTTCATGGCGGAAGGAACCATACAGATTGCTCCTCTGGCATATATGAGAGGACGTACCCTCGACAGGGCCTGCGTAATCCTTGACGAGGCACAGAACACCAATCTCGGGCAGCTGAAAATGTTCCTGACGAGAATGGGATGTGACGCGAAGTTCATCGTGACAGGCGACATGAGCCAGATAGACCTTCCGAACAAGAAAGACTCGGGACTGCTCAAGGGAATCGAGCTTACGAAAAACATAAAGGGAGTCAGCACGATTTTCTTCAAGAACGAAGACATAGTACGCCACCCCCTTGTATCAAAGATTGTTAAAGCCTTTGAGAAAATGGAACAGGCATGACACTATGCAGCTATGCACAAAACAGAAACAGGGACCGCTCCGGAAAATCGGGCGGTCCCTGTTTTATTTCAGCAAGCCGGATTATGAAGCACGTCCAGCCTTCACTACAGCGTCATATTTGTTGTATCCCTCCTCGAACTGAGGTCCCTTGTCACGGAAACGGTAGTAGATATTCTTCAGATACTCCGCGATGTTCACCTTGAGAGCCTCATCCTTTGAGATTTCGTATGCTTTCTCGAAAGGCTCGCATGCGCTCATGAGGGTTTTCTCGAACTCCTCTACAAGTGCCATGTACTTCTTGTCGTCATACTCATTGGCAGCCTTGTCCTGAATCTCGATTGCCTTGTTGTAGAACATCACGCCGGCTCCGATGTAGCCGTACTCATACTCAGGGTTGATTTCAGAGCATTTGTAGTATGACTCCACAGCCTTCTCAGTGTTGCCGAGCTGGTTGTGGATGTTTCCTTCCACATAATAAAGGGAAGCATTGTTCGGCTCATTCTTCTTGGCCTCGTCAATAAGGACGAAGAGCCTGTCAGTATCATCACCGCTCTCCAAGTACCAGTTGATAAGACCGATGAGGATGCTCTGGCTCTGAGGGAATTTCACGAAGCCTTCCTCAAGCACTTCTGCAGCCTTCTTTCCGTCACCGAGGTTCTTGTAAACATCAGCAAGCTTGGCAAATACCTCACCGCCCTCATAATAGTACTCTGCGGCAAGACACTGGTTGAAGTAGTCTTTTGCCCTCTCATAATCCTGCACTGCCCATGCTGTGAATCCGGCATTGTAAAGCGCAGTAGTGTCAACCTTGGCGAGTGGCTCAGTAGCTGCAGCCTCAGCTGCCTTTCCGAAAAGGATGCTAGCTTTCTTGAGGTCGCCGAGCTGGTATGCATTCATTCCCTCCTCGACATACTTCTCAGACACACGTCCGATACCGGCATTGATGTCCTTGAGCTTAGACTGCTTCACGTCAACCTTATGAGCCTCCGCATATGCCTCAAGAGCCTTTGCCAAAGCGTCCTCATAAACAGGCTGGGTTACATTAATCATCACAAGCTGTCCGTTCTGGTTGAAGAACATTTCCTTGTTAGCATAAACCTCCTTCATCATAGGCTCTCCGGAAAGCTCCACAGTTTCAGATGAGAGCGGTTTCTCCGAACCCATGAGGAACTGGAGTTCCTGCTTTGAAGCGCCGATCCATGCAGCTCCGGCCGGTGCATTGTATGCCTCCATATAAGAGTCGGCAAGCTTCAGCCAAGTAGCTGGCTTGACAGCCTTCTTAGGATTCTGAGCAGCAGCCTCAGCAGCCTCAACTGCCTTCTTTGCTGCTTCAGGAGTCTTTACCTGCGCATCAGCGGCCTGTATTGAAAGGACCAATGCCAATGCAATAAAAATTCTTTTCATAATCAATGTATTAATTTAAATTCTGTTCGTTGTCCTGAGTCTCGTCCTGAACCTCAGGTGCATCCTCTTCGCTCTTGTTCACAGCCGATATGGCGGCAATCGAGTCACCATCCTTGATGTTGATAAGACGCACTCCCTGGGTCGCACGTCCGGCAACCTTGATATCCGACACCGCCATACGTATGGTAAGTCCGGAGCGGTTGATTATCATAAGGTCATTCACATCGGTGACATTCTTCATGGCAACGAGCGCACCTGTCTTTTCGGTGATATTGAGGGTCTTGACACCCTTTCCGCCCCTGTTGGTCTTGCGGTACTCATCAAAATCAGAACGTTTTCCGTAACCATGCTCGCTCACAACAAGGATAGTATGCGCTGCGGCGTCCTCGGCAGTAGGGTCATAGGCAATCATTCCTATTACTTCGTCATCATCCTCGATATTGATTCCCCTCACACCGGAAGCGGTCCTTCCCAATGCCCTTGCGTCATTCTCGTCGAAGCGGCAGCAACGTCCGCCACGTCCGGCAAGCAGGATCTCGCTCTTTCCGTTAGTCATCACGGCATCAAGCAGCTCGTCCCCGTCACGCACGGTTATGGCAATCACACCATTTGTACGAGGTCTTGAATAAGCCTCAAGCGAAGTCTTCTTGATGATTCCCCTCTTGGTTCCGAGAACAATGTAATTATTGTTCACATACTCCTCGTCCTTGAGGTTCTTGACATTGAGATATGTCTTTATCTTGTCGTCAGGCTCAATATTTATGACATTCTGAATTGCACGTCCCTTTGATGCACGCGAACCTTCCGGAATCTCATATACCTTAAGCCAGTAGCACTTTCCGTTCTGAGTAAAGAGAAGCATTGTGCTGTGCATGTTGGCGACATAGATGTGCTCGATGAAGTCCTCGTCACGCGTAGCGCTTCCCTTCATGCCCACGCCACCGCGGTTCTGCGTGCGGTACTCCGCAAGAGAGGTCCTCTTGATATATCCGAGATGCGAAATCGTGATTACCACATCCTCATCTGCATAGAAGTCCTCCGGATTGAACTCCTCGGCAGAAAGCGCAATCTCCGTCCTTCTCTCGTCACCGTATTTCTCTTTCATCTCCAGAGTCTCATCCTTGATGATGCCGAGCTGCATGCTCTCATTGGCAAGGACATCCTCACAATATCTGATGAATTTCATGAGCTCGTCAAATTCGCTCTGAAGCTTCTCGCGCTCGAGTCCGGTAAGCTGACGGAGCCTCATCTCGACGATGGCGGTAGCCTGTGCATCGCTGAACCCGAATGTGGCAATCAGCTCATTCTTGGCCTCCTCCACGCTCTTGGAAGCACGTATAATATTGATTATCTGATCAATCACATCAAGGGCACGGAGAAGTCCCTCAAGGATATGCGCCCTCTTCTGTGCTTTCTCAAGGTCAAACTTGGTCCTCCTGACGATTACCTCATGCCTGTGCTTTACGAAATACTTGATAAGCTCTTTCAGGTTGAGGGTGCGCGGACGGCCATTGACAAGGGCCACATTGTTCACGGAGAAGCTCGACTGGAGCGGCGTATATTTGAACAAAGTGTTCAGGACAACATTTGAGTTGGCGTCCTTCTTCAGGCGTATTACTACCCTGACGCCTTTCATCGTGGTCTCATCGTTGATATAGGCAATTCCCTCAATTCTCTTGTTCTCAACAAGTTCGGCAATCTTCTCTATCATCTCCCTCTTGTTGACCATATAAGGAATCTCCGTCACCACAATAGTCTCGCGGCCGGAGTCATTCACCTCGATGTCTGTCTTGGAACGTATTACGATACGTCCCCTTCCGGTCTCGAAAGCATCCTTTATGCCCTGGCGGCCCTGGATTATGCCTCCTGTAGGAAAGTCAGGACCCTTGACATAATGCATCAGTTCCTCAACTGTAATCTCAGGATTGTCAATGTATGCGCAGATGGCATCACAGCACTCGCTAAGGTTGTGAGGCGCCATATTGGTTGCCATTCCGACTGCGATTCCCGAAGATCCGTTCAGAAGCAGAAGAGGTACTTTGGTCGGGAGCACCGTCGGCTCCTGGAGCGAGTCGTCAAAGTTGTTCTGGAAATCCACCGTATCCTTCTCAAGGTCGGCCAGAACCTCATCAGACAATTTGGAGAGCTTGGCCTCCGTGTATCGCATGGCAGCCACAGGGTCACCGTCCATCGAACCGAAGTTACCCTGACCGAATACCAGAGGATATCTGAGGCTCCAGTTCTGGGCCATCCTCGCCATGGCGTCATATACGCTGCCGTCTCCATGCGGGTGATACTTACCGAGGACTTCACCCACGATACGGGCTGATTTCTTGGTCTGGCTCGTCCACCTCAGGCCAAGGCCGTCCATTCCGAAGAGGACTCTCCTGTGCACAGGCTTGAAGCCGTCGCGCACGTCAGGGAGTGCCCTGGACACGATAACAGACATGGAGTAGTCAATGTATGCGCTCCTCATCTGCTGGTCGATGTTCACCTGGTCGATCCTGCCTGTCTTAATCTCATTTTCCATATATATTCCTATACCTTATACTTTTAATCCTGTTTCTTTTCTTTGCGCTCACTAACTCGCGTAGTTAACGTCCTGACGGACGTTTTCTTTGCTCACGCTCGGCAAAAGTGAACAAGTTCCTTTGCGCTCACTAACTCGCGTAGTTAACGCCCTGCGGGCGTTTTCTTTGCTCACGCTCGGCAAAATGAGCAAGCTCCTTTTGCGCTCACTAACTCGCGTAGTTAACGCCCTGCGGGCGTTTTCTTTGCTCACGCTCGGCAAAAGTGAACAAGTTCCCTTTTGCTCTCACTAACTCGCAAAGTTACAAAAAAAATAGTAATTTTGTGCAATTGAAAGTGATTTTAGGTTTTACGTATATTTTTCATACATGGAAATAGGCATCTCAGACGAGCTGAACTCAATAATAAACTACTCCAGGGAAGAAGCAGTAAGGACAGGAAGCTACGGCATAGCCCCGGACCACCTTTTCCTCGGCATACTGCGCCACAGGGAAAACACAGCCTCAGACACCCTCAGGGGACTCGGAACCGACCTTGAGGAAATGAAGCAATTCATCGACGGGCGCATATTCACGAACGAGCACATCCCATACTCCGGAATCGACAAGGTAACATTCTCCCGCGGAGCGCAGAACGTCCTGAGTCTCACCATTCTGGAAGCCACGAAAATACGAAGCGCCCAGGCTTCGTCACAGCACCTGCTGCTTGCATTGTGCCGCAACTCCAGCTCATACGGATTCACATATCTGAACGACACTGGACTAAGCTACCGGGAAGTGTTCAGATATCTTGAAGCGAACGGTATGCTGGACAAGGACACAGGCGACTATGAAGTCCCGGAAATAGGAAAAGACACACCGCAGATACACATAAGGGCGATTCACGAAGACACAGCCCAGACAGCGGAACATGAGAAGGAACAAGAGACATCGCCTCTGGAAGAATTCGGCTATGACATTACAGCCGCAGCCCGTGACGGAAAACTGGACCCGGTGGTAGGCCGCGAAGCCGAGATAATGAGGGTCATACAGGTGCTCGGACGCAGACGCAAGAACAACCCGCTTCTCGTGGGCGACCCGGGAGTCGGCAAATCGGCAATAGTTGAAGGAATAGCGCTCCGTATATCCAGCGGAGACGTACCTCCTGCGCTGGCCGGCAAGAGGCTCATATCACTTGACCTGGGAGCAATCGTTGCCGGCACCAAATATCGCGGCGACTTCGAGAAAAGGCTCAAGAACATAATAAAAGAGGCTTCCGCCAATCCTGACGTAATCCTGTTCATAGACGAGCTCCACACCATCATAGGAGCTGGCGGAGCATCAGGCAGCCTTGATGCGGCAAACATGCTCAAACCTGCCCTGGCAAGAGGGGAAATCCAGTGCATCGGCGCCACAACTACCGACGAATTCAGGAAAACAATAGAAAAAGACGGTGCACTCGACAGGAGATTCCAGAAAATCACGGTCGAAAAGACCGGAATCAGCCATACCATATCCATTTTGCAGAGCCTCAGGCCAAACTACGAAGAGCATCACAATGTAAGATACAGCGAGGAAGCCATTGAGGCTTGCGTGAGAATGTCGGAACGCTACATAACGGACAGATGTCTTCCGGACAAGGCCATAGACGCGATGGACGAGGCTGGTTCTGCGGTAAGCCTGAAAAACAAGAAAAGGACAGGAAGTGTCACGGCATCCGATGTAGCCGCCGTAATATCAGAAATGACAGGGATACCTTCAGGCAGGATAGCCGAAAGCGAGGGGCACAGGCTTTCCTCAATGAAAGACAAGCTCAAGAACAGAATAATAGGCCAGGATGAAGCCATAGACAAGGTTGTCCGCGCGATAATCCGCAGCAGGGCAGGTATAAAAGACCCCGGGAAGCCTATCGGCACATTCATGTTCTTCGGCCCGACAGGAGTCGGCAAGACACAGCTGGCAAAATCCATTGCGGAATATCTTTTCGACTCAGAAGAAAACATAGTGAGGCTTGACATGAGCGAATACATGGAAAAATTCAATGTGTCAAGGCTCATAGGCGCTCCTCCGGGATATGTAGGATTTGAAGAGGGAGGACAGCTGAGCGAACGCGTAAGGCGCAAGCCATATTGCGTGGTTCTCCTGGACGAAATAGAAAAGGCACATCCTGACGTGTTCAACCTTCTTCTGCAGGTAATGGACGAGGGACGCCTGACGGACAGCAGCGGCAGGACCGTAAGCTTCAGGAACACGATTCTCATAATGACCTCAAATGCAGGAAGCCGCGAACTGGAAGACTACGGTAACGGACTGGGATTCGTATCCGCAGGAAGGAACATAAGCGGGAACAGGAAGAACGTGCTTGACAAGGCCGTGAGAAAGACATTCCCACCGGAATTCATCAACAGGATAGACGAGCAGGTGTTCTTCAACCCTCTTTCCAAGGATGACATTGCAAAAATAATCGGCATCGAACTGAGCGGACTCGCCGCACGTGTGAAAGAAGCCGGATATGAGCTTAATGTGACACCATCTGCCAGACGCTTCGTAGCCGAAGCCGGGTATGACAAGGACTTCGGGGCACGTCCTCTCAAAAGGGCCATGCGCGACTTAATCGAAGACCCGGTGTCCGAGCTGATTATCGCAGGCAAAGCTGACACAGGCAAGGGCAGGCATACCGGACGGATACGCGTAAGCCTTGACAAGGCCAAGAGCGGCACTGTGGCGGAATGGGCCTGACCCTATGCAGGGAAAGCTCCCATGAATTCCAGGTCAAGATCGTTTATCATATCGACCAATGTCCTGTATGAAGATTCTGAAGACATCATTTCGCTGAGGCGAACAAGGGCGTTATCTGTATTCATGACTTTATTGTTTTTGTTTTGTTGATGCAAAGGTAGGCTCCGCTTGAGCCAAACCACGGCACAAGCTAAAATATTTTCAAAAAAATGACAAAACTTGTGATTTTCGACCTTGACGGCACGCTGCTCAATACCATAGAAGATCTTGCCCGGGCATGCAACTACGCTCTTGGGCAGTGCGGATGCCCGGAACATGCCACTCAAGAGTATAATATGCTTGTGGGAAGAGGAATAACGAACCTGTTTAAAGGCGCACTTCCTCCGCACAGGCGCACAGATGAATGCATAGAACAGATGCGGAGACATTTTCTGCATTACTATGGAATGCACAAATGCGACTGCACAAGGCCATACGACGGAATCATACCGATGCTCGACAGGCTGTCAGCCTCAGGAATCCGTCTTGCCATAGCATCCAACAAATACCAGGAAGGCACGGAAGAACTTGTGAAAAAGTTTTTCGGACAATACGAATTTGCCTGCATTCTCGGACAGCGCGAGGGAAAGCCGATAAAACCCGACCCTTCGGTTATTTTTGAAGCCATAAATGCGGTTCCGGGCACATCTGTTGATGAGACGGTTTATTGCGGAGATTCCGATGTTGACATGCAGACAGGCATGAACGCAGGTGTCAGGACGGCAGGGGCATCATGGGGTTTCCGTACAAAAGAGGAACTGCAGGCATATGGCCCATGGATGATTGCCGATTCCCCGGAAGAGCTGTGCGACAGGATAATGCAACAGGAACAATAACTTAAAACAGATACATAAAATCGACATGACAGAAGAAAGAAGCATTGACAGGCTGGCGAGATACATCATGCTCGCGGCCGCGACAGGCATCATAGCCGCACTGTGCTGGTACTTCAGCAGCGTGCTGATATACATACTGATAGCCGTGGTTGTGTCACTCGTAGCCAAGCCCATCGTAAACCAGCTAAAAAAAATCAGGATACGCGGCCACCGTGCACCTGACTGGTTGCTGGCAGTCTCCGCCATGGCACTGGTGCTGATTATTTTCGCATCCGTGCTGACACTCGTGATCCCGATAGTCAGCAGCATAGTGAAAGGCATCTCCATGACAAACGTGGAAGACGCTGCCAAGCACATTTCTGTGCCGCTTGCACACATGAACGAATCACTCCGCGCAGCCTTTCCAAAGCTCGGCCCGGACTTCAGGATAGAGACAGCCGTGATGCAGGACGTGCAGAAGATATTTGACGTGTCAGTATTCTCGTCAATGATAGGCTCGGCCGCCTCATTCCTCTCAAACATAGGAATCGGAATATTCTCAGTCGTATTCATAAGCTTTTTCTTCATCAAGGACGACGGGCTTTTCACGAATATCGTGACCTCGCTTGTTCCGGACAGGCATGAGAAGAACGCGGCAGAAGCCATCGCAGACATCGGAGACCTCCTCTCACGCTATTTCACAGGAATCATGATTGAAATCCTCGGAGTGGCACTGATTAATTTCATAGGCCTGCTGGCCGTCGCCAGGCTGGGATTCAACGCTTCAATAGGCATTGCTTTCCTTACCGGAATATTCAATGTCATACCATATGTGGGCCCCCTTCTGGGAGGCGCCATAGGAACGGTTCTGGCCCTTGTCCTGAAATACAGCAGCGTCGTCCCGATAGGCCTGGACGTGAGTTTCCTTACATTCACCATAATACTTGTGGCAATATTCTGCTTCACGCAGCTGGTTGACAACTTCCTGTACCAGCCTTTGATATATTCGGCAAGCATAAAGTCAAAGCCGCTCGAAATATTCATTGTCCTGCTCATTGTCGGGCACATCGCAGGGCCTCTTGGAATGATTGTTGCCATTCCGTGCTACACTGTAGTCAGGGTAATCGCATACAGGTTCTTCAGACGGTTCAAGGCAATCCGCAGGCTGATACCTGACGAGAAGCTCATAACCTCAGGCAAAACAGGGAAATGAGCGGCACCATATAAGACTAAACCTTTTTCAGATTATGATAAAAAAAACTTTTTTCCTTGCATCTGCCATACTGATGGCACTTATGGAGATGCCTGCATCAGCTGCGGCAGAACCTATCAGCCCGGACGGGACCTATATGTTTGCGCAAAGAGACACCTGCGACCTCTATCTTGACGTCTATGACCCGGCACCGGAAAGCGTAACCACACTTGACGGCAAGACAAAACCTACCGTATTGTTCATGTTCGGGGGCGGATTCATCGCCGGAACACGAAATGATGAGGGCTACAACAACTGGTTCAGGATGCTTACCGAGAACGGGTACCGCGTCATATCAATCGACTACCGCCTCGGCCTGAAAGGTTCAACAAAGGTTGGGATCGCCCAGGTAAATGTGCTTGATAATGCGATACATATGGCTGTGGAAGACCTTTTCAGCGCAACATCATTCATCATAGACAATGCGGACCAGCTCGGAGTAGATCCGAAGAACATAGTCATAAGCGGCTCATCCGCAGGCGCGATAACAGTAATGCAGGCCGAATACGAGATATGCAACCGTACTTCATGGGCCCAGGCGCTTCCTGAGGATTTCAGATATGCAGGCGTCATGGCCTTCTCCGGAGCGGTGTTCTCCCGCAAAGGAAAGGTACGCTATGAAATGACACCGGCACCGGCACTGATAATGCACGGAACGGGAGACTCTCTCGTGCCATACAAGCAGATAAAGGTGTTCAATCTCGGATTCTTCGGCGGCGGCAAACTTGTGAAGCGTTTTGAGAAATTCGGATACAACTATAACATGTATCATTTCATAGACTACGGACACGAGATAGCTGAATCAATGGGCACGACTTTCGACCTTCAGCTCAAATTCCTTGAGACAAATGTCATACGCGGGCAGAAAAGGATAATCGAAGCATGGGTGGACGACCCTGCAGTGCTGCGTGGCACAGGTCCTCAGTCCAGGAAGGAGCTTTACAGCAAATAGTCAGGCAGTGCATCAAGCGCAGAGCCTTCAACAATAACAATCCCCGGAAGAATGCATTGATACAAAATCTTCCGGGGATTATTCATTCAATAAAATGACAACAAGTTCTACTCGGCAAGTTTGTCAAGCACAAGTTCCACCAGTTTGCGTACCTGCGCCTTATAGTCAGGATTGCTGCTCTTGAGATGATGGTTGGCTATGATGCAGCATACCGTACCTGCATTGTGTCCCAGATGCGCAGCTATGCCGGCTATGGCCGACCCTTCCATCTCGAAATTGGTCACGCGCTCGTCCCCGAACCTGAACGATTCAAATGTGTCAAGCATGTCAGGCATTGCCAAAGGCATCCTGAGGACACGTCCCTGAGGGCCATAGAATCCTGACGCGGCTATGGTCATGCCTTTTACTGTACAATCCCTGAACTTGTCGCTCATGCCCTTGCCGGCCCTGACAAAATAAGGGTCCGGAAGATGGCAGTTCCACCCAGTGTGCTCCTTGAAAGCCTCCTCGATGTCAGTCATGGCTATCTTGTCACGGTCCGCATACCAGTTGAGAAGGCCGTCGCATCCCACCGATATATGCGAGAAGACGAACGAGCCGAGCGGGATGTCAGGCTGTATCGCTCCGGAAGTTCCGATGCGGATTATGTTGAGCGAACGCTTCTGCACCTTAGGCTCACGGGTCGTGAAGTCAATGTTGACCAGAGCGTCAAGCTCGTTCATCACGATGTCGATATTGTCCGTTCCGATACCTGTGGAAAGGACGGTTATCCTTACGCCCTTGTATTTTCCCGTTATGGATACGAATTCACGGGACTGGTGGCGGAACTCCTTTTCTTCGAGATACTCCCCTACCATGTCAACCCTGCCAGGATCACCGACCAATATCACATTCTCCGCAAGCTCCTCAGGCCTGAGATGAAGATGGAATACTGAACCGTTCTCATTGATTATCAATTCTGATTCTGCTATTCTCATAATTTTTCAATTTAAAGTTACATGCTGCAATAATTGTCCAAATATAGCTTTTATCTATGAATTTTCCTATTTTTGCCCTGCATTTGAATTATCGCAATCATGTGGCAAAGGATACAGATTTTATACCTCGCAATAGCGGCTGCACTTGTCGGCTCGCTTTTTTTCTGCAATATGGCGACCATAATCGGACCGGAAGGGGCAGAAGTGACAATCGGATATCATGAAAAGCTCCCGTTCCTGCTGCTGACAATAATGGCATTCACTGCCCATGTCGGGGCATTGGCAAGCACCAGGATAAGGTTTCTGCAAATGAGAGTCTGCGTAATAGCGGCACTGATACTCACAGGATTCCAGGTTTGGCTTGCAGTTGACGTCATAAGCCACAGGAGCGAAATGGTGTTTTCATTCACTGCGGCCTTCCCTCTTGTGGCGGCGATACTTGACGTAATGGCAGCGAAGAACATCATGCTGGACGAGATGATGGTCCAGGCACACAGCAGGATAAGAAAGAAAAAATCTTTACAGAAATAAGCAAAAAAAACGGGGCTTGAATAAGATTCAGCCCCGCTTTTTTGCCATGAGACGAAGTCCGGAGAACCGGACACCAATCAAGCCTTGTCAACCAATGCGAATGAAAGGTTGCCTTTGCAGCACAGCTTGCCTGCTACAGACACAGAAGCCTCGCAAAAGAACAGCATGCCCCTGCGTGCAGTAAGTTTCGCAGTAATCTCACAAAGATCACCCGGACGTATGACATTCTTGAAACGCACATTGTCAATTCCGCTGTACAGGGTAGTCTTGCCCTGAATCTCATCCTTGACAAGCAATGCGCAGCTCTGCGCCATAATCTCGCATTGGATTACCCCCGGCACGATAGGATTGCCAGGAAAATGTCCCCTGCAGAAGAACTCATCCTCGCGGATACGGTACTTCGCATGGCAGACTCCCGCCTCATCAATATCAATCTCATCCACAAGCAGCATAGGCTCGCGATGAGGAAGATAATGTTTCAATTCTTCTCTATCCATAAAATGTGTGCAAATATCAGTTAAAGTACATCAGAAGCCGCCCTCTCAGGTCAGCCGTTATATTTGCGGAATGCCACGCATCCGTTGTGTCCGCCGAATCCGAGCGAATCGGAGATTCCGATTGTAAGCTCTGCCTTCACTGGCTTGTTCGGCGTATAGTTGAGGTCGCACTCAGGGTCAGCCTCGTCAAGATTGATTGTAGGAGGAACGACACCGTTCTTCAGCGCAAGCACAGTGGCTACGGCCTCGACACCGCCGGCAGCTCCGAGCATGTGTCCTGTAGTTCCCTTTGTTGAGCTGATATGCGCCTTGTATGCATCCTCTCCGAGAGCGAGCTTGAAAGCAGCAGTCTCAGAAGTGTCATTGAGGGCAGTACCTGTTCCGTGAGCATTGATGTAAAGCACATCGTCTGAAGTATATCCGGCCTCATCAAGAGCCATTCTGATGGCAGCTGACTGTGTCTTTCCGTCAGGACGCGGTGCAGTCACATGGTGGGCGTCACAGGTGTTTCCGTATCCGCAAACCTCAGCTATAATCTCTGCTCCACGTGCCACTGCATGCTCATACTCCTCAAGCACAAGCATTGCTGCTCCCTCAGCCATTACGAATCCGCCGCGGTTCTTGTTGAACGGAAGCGATGCGTATTTAGGATCCTCAGCCCTTGAAAGCGCCTTTGCATTGGCAAAGCCTGCGATTCCAAGAGGAATGATGGCAGCCTCAGAACCTCCTGCAATGATGGCATCAGCATATCCATGCCTGATTGCACGGAAAGCCTCACCGATTGTATGCGTAGAAGTCGCGCAGGCAGTAACAACAGGAAGACATGGTCCGCAAGCATTGTTGCGTATGGCGATATTACCTGCAGCGATATTTGATATCATGGTAGGTATGAAAAGCGGAGAAACCCACTTCGCGCCCTCATTGATGAGCTTTACAGTCTCCCTGACCTGGGTATTGAAGCCTCCGATTCCGGAACCCACATATACGCCAAGACGGAAAGGGTCAATGTTTCCGCCTTCCTCAGCAGCCACAAGTCCGGATTCTTTCATCGCCTGCCAGGCAGCAGCCACGGCATAAACGGTGAATTTGTCCTGTTTGCGGGCAAAAGGTGTCTCTATCTCATAGTCAGCAGGAGAAAAGTCCTTTACCTCACCGGCAATCTTGACAGGAAGGTCGTCAGTAGGGAAAGCCGTGATGAAATCGATGCCGCAGACTCCTTCAAGAAGATTCTTCCAGAATGTCTCCGTATTGTTTCCGACAGGAGACACGACTCCGGTTCCTGTCACTACTACTCTTCTGTTCATATATATTACGTTTTAAGTTAAATGTTCCGATTATGCGAGGGCAGCAGCCTTTTCGGCCATCACCTTCTCGGCTCCGAGGATAAGATCTTCAACAATAGACTTTGCAGGTTCTATCTTCTTCACCATACCGGCACATTCTCCGGCCATGTAGCTTCCGTTAAGATCACCTTCCTTCACGGCCTTCCTGAGCGCTCCGGTACCGAAAGCAAGGATTTCTTCAGGAGTAACTGAAGGGTCTGCCTCCATCTTTGCGAAAGACTTTGAGAACGGAGTCTTGAGTGAACGTACGGGATGACCGAGGGTCTTTCCAGTAACGATTGTAGAAATGTCAGTCGCCTTGAGAATCTTCTCCTTATATACATTGTGTGCAGTGCACTCCTCTGCGGCAAGGAAACGTGTTCCCACCTGGATGGCATCGGCACCGAGCATGAATGCTGCGGCAGCACCGCGTCCGTCACATATACCTCCTGCAGCCACCACCGGAATGTCGAGAGCATCTACAATCTGAGGAACGAGAGCCATAGTATGGAGCTCTCCGACGTGTCCGCCTGACTCGGCACCCTCAGCCACGACGGCATCAGCACCGGCAGACTGCATCTTGAGCGCAAGAGCGACTGAAGCGACCACCGGAATGACCTTTATTCCCGCAGCCTTCCACATTTCCATGTACTGTGCAGGAGAACCTGCACCGGTCGTAAGTATCTTTACGCCTTCCTCGACAACCATTGCGGCAATCTCGGCGGCGTTAGGTGCCTGAAGCATGATATTGACTCCGAAAGGCTTGTCAGTAAGCTCCTTGCATTTTCTCACCTCATTTCTGACCACCTCAGTTCCGGCGTTGACTGAAGATATCAGTCCGAGACCGCCGGCATTTGAAACCGCAGCAGCAAGAGAAGCGTCTGCTATCCAAGCCATTCCGCCCTGGAATACCGGATACTGTATTCCGAGCATGTCACAAATTCTGCTTTTAATCATAATAAAATATTTTTCTTATTCGTAAAACTGCAAATATAATTGTTTTTCCCGAAAGGTAGGGACGGCTTACCACTCAAGGACAGCCGCACCGGAAACGAAACCTGCACCGAAGGCGCTCAGCACAATCTTGTCACCCTCTTTGAAAAGTCCCTTCCTGTTGCATTCGTCAAGAAGAATCGGGCAGCATGAACTTGATGAGTTGCCGTGGTCATGTATATTGACAGGGAATTTCTCCTCTGGCTGTCCAAGGAAATGCCTGATAGTGTCGATGATACGGATATTCGCCTGGTGAAGCAGATAATGGTCAACCTCATCCTTGCTCACTCCGCTCGCGTCAAGAGCCCTCGAGATGTCCTTGCTCGCAGCCTTTACAGCAAACTTGAACACATCCTGTCCCTTCATCTGGAGAGGCACATCAATCTCTTCCTTATTGACATAAGGCGTAGGCTGGAGAGTGCGGTACTGCCAGAGCTTGTCAGTCGCGCTTGCCGAAGAAAGCTTCACATCCTTTATATTGTCTCCCGGAGTAAGCACGGCAGCACCCGCTCCGTCACCGAACAGGACGCAAGTCCTTCTGTCAGTCCAGTCCGTCATCCTTGTAGGCTCCTCGGCACACACGATGAGCACATTCTTCACTTTGCCGGCCTTGTAGTGTGACTCAGCCACGTCAAGTGCAAAAATGAATCCTGCACATGCACAATTTATGTCTATGCAAGGACATGTGGCGCCGATGCCGCCCTGGATGATGCAGCTCAACTGCGGGGTAATGTATTCGTTGACGACATTCGAGCAGATTATGAAGTCGAGTTCGGCAGCTGTCATGCCGGCATTTTCAAGAGCCTTGTTGGCTGCCTCTATGGCCATATCTTCGAGCTTTTCGTCAGAAATGACGTGCCTGCTTTTGACTCCGGTCCTGGTGGTTATCCATTCGTCGCTGGTCTCGAGAAACTCAGACAGCATGTCATTCGTGACAACTTTTTTGGGAAGAACACTTCCCGTTCCTGCAATTTTCATTTCTATTCTTCTTATTTGTTTACTCGTCAAGGATGCAAAATTACTCTGGCGCGCAGTCATCCTCAAATCAATGTGGCGAGGGATGACTTTAATTGGCGGAAAACACATCCAAGCCATGCTTACGTGGCGAGTTCTTGGTATTTGTGGCAAAATTTCCTACATTTGCAATCGCTAAAACTTAAAGACTGATGTCCCTTAACGCAAAACTGCCAAGCTACCTGCTTGGAAAATATCAGCTTACCGGTACAGTGACATTCTCTGTACTGTTTGCCCTCGTATTCCTCAATCTCTATATACCGTTCTCGGACACGGCGTGGTTCGGGTTCGGCGACTCCCTAATGTCAGTCCTTACGCTGCTGTTCTGTTCGGCGGCAATAGGAGTGCTCATCGCAAGCCGGGTACTGATGTACAAGTCAAAGAAATATTTCCATATGACATACTGGGCCTATGTATTATGGTGCATTGCGGAAATAGCATCCATCTGCGGCTTCTACACATGGCTCACAGTTGACATCACTTCACCTGAAAATGCACTGGCTCCTGAAATCTTCGGGAAGGCCTTCCTCTACGGAGCCATAGCCCTTCTCGTGCCATACATCATCTCGGCGATGTATTTTGCCATAATCGACAAGAACAAGACCATCAGCCTGATGAGCTATGAGAACATAGTGACGGACGAGGCACCAAAAGCGGACACGCCCCTGCAGAAGATAACCCTGTTTGATAACAGCGGCTCGCTGAAGCTTTCACTCAGCCCGGAGAACCTCTATTATATAGAGTCTGACGACAACTATATAAAGGTATGGTACACGGACAGCAAGGGTGAGCTTAAGCAATACATGCTCAGGTGCCGCCTCAAGACCGTCGAAGAGAGCTTCAAGGGAAGCGACCTGGTAAGATGCAACAGGAAATATATCGTGAACATCAAAAAGGTGAGGCTGCTTCACAAAGAAAGCGAAGGCTATGTCCTCGACCTTGACAATGAGTCCATACCTCCGCTCCCTGTAACCAAGACCTATACTGATGCCGTTCTGAGTCATTTCACAGACCAGAGCCCGCTGCTTGAACCTATAGAATAACGTCCGGGCCAAGCCTGAGGCACAGGTCAGTCTTCCGTCTCGCAGCCAGAGAAAAAGAAGTCGCTGCGTGCCTTTTCCTGCGAAAAGCAGAAATAAGTCATCTCACATCTGGAGCAGACTTTCCCGTCATGGCTTACTGTCGCCTCAATGAGCGCAAGGTTGCGCCTGACTTCCTTTATGCGTCCGCGTATCTCTACCTGCACGCCTTCACCGGTAGGCACGGGATTGCGGTATTTCATTTCAAGGCTTACCGTCATTCCGGAAGTCTGAAGCTTGCGGTTCACTATCCAGCCACCGATTTCGTCCATAAGAGTGGCCTGGATGCCTCCATGCAGGGTCTTAAGCCACCCCTGATAATTGTCGGAGGCATTCCAGAAGCATACGAGGTCGTCCCCGTCCTCATAAAACTCCATCTTAAGCCCGCACGGATTCTGAGGACTGCACGCAAAGCAATTGTAGCCCTGCTCCTCAAGTCCTATATAGGGATTCTTTATCTTTTTCATGACACCCTGTTACTCTGCAGCCTTCAGACGCTCCGCATTCTCGGCAATCTGGAGCTGATCAAGCACATCCTGGATGTCGCCGTCCATGAAGACAGGCAGATTGTACATCGTATAATTTATGCGGTGGTCAGTGACACGTGACTGCGGATAATTGTATGTACGGATTTTCGCTGAACGGTCACCGGTCGAGACCATTGTCTTTCTCTTGGCTGAAATCTCATTGAGATACTTCTCGTACTCCATGTTGTACAGACGGGTACGGAGTTCGGCCAGAGCCTTGTCAAAGTTCTTCAGCTGGGATTTCTCATCCTGGCACTGCACCACGATACCGGAAGGGATATGGGTAAGACGTATCGCAGAGTAAGTCGTGTTGACGGACTGGCCTCCAGGACCGGAAGAACAGAAGGTATCCTTACGTATATCATTCATGTTCAGCTCAATGTCGAACTCGTCAGCCTCAGGAAGTACAGCTACTGAAGCTGCCGAGGTATGCACGCGTCCCTGTGTCTCGGTCTGAGGCACACGCTGCACGCGATGCACTCCTGACTCATACTTGAGCACGCCATAGACCCCGTCACCGCTCACTTTCAGAATTATTTCCTTGAATCCTCCGGCGGCACCTTCAGACTGGCCTGTCACCTCGCACTTCCAGCCCCTGCGCTCGAAATACTTGGAATACATGCGGAAAAGGTCGCCCGCGAATATGGCAGCCTCATCTCCTCCGGAACCTCCGCGGATTTCCACAATGGCATTCTTGCTGTCCTGAGGGTCGGCCGGAATGAGAAGCAGGCGTATGTTCTGCTCCATCTCGGGAAGCTTAGGCTCAATCTCGGCAATCTCCTCCTTGGCCATTTCCCTGAGGTCCTCATCTTTCTCGTTGGCAATTATGTCCTTGGCCATCTCATAGTCCGTGACCATCTTGCGGTATTCGTTTCCCGCCTCGATTATAGGTGCAAGCTCCTTGTACTCTTTGTTGAGCTGCACGAATTTCTTCATGTCGGAGATTACATCGGGGTCAGAAAGCTGCGCCTGCAGCGATTCGAATTTATCCCTAAGGCCCAAGACCTTCTCCAAAAGTGAATGTTCTGCCATATATTATTATGTTTTATTTCATTTACAGGCACCGCCTATCTTCTTTATCCAGCAGCGCCGGCGCAGCCAAAGCTCGCTCTCGTATCTTTCCCACACATTGACGGCCGTGTTCGTCTCAATCTGAGGGTTCGCAATAGCCCACTCGGCCCCGCAATCCTGGAACTGACCTGCCATGATGCCATGGAATACCGACGAAATGCCGGTCTTCTGCCATTTCGGTGCGGCCCCGTTCAAGAGAAGGTCGATGTTCCGGTAATCCTTCTTCGCCTTCAGGACATGGTACCACCCGAACGGGAAGAGCCGCCCTTTCGCCTTGCGCATCGCCCAGGAAAGGCTCACCATCGCAATGCCGAACGCTGCCACATCATCATCCTCATCAAGCAGGACACAGCAGAGCTTCTTGTCAAGCATCTGAAGTATATTGTCAATCTCCTCCTCGATTTCAGCGTCCGTAAACGGCACGAAATTATAAACATGCCCGTCAAAAGCGCTGTTATAAGCATCAAAGAACTTCTTGAAATAGCTCCTGTCCTTTTTCAGCTTGTCAAAATCAGCCGCCCTGATGTGATACCTGTCAAGCATACGTGCGGCTATATTCTTCATTTTCTCATCGACTCCCTGACCTGCCGGCATCCTGTACTGCACCCAGTCACACTCTTTCTCAAACCCCAAATGCCTCACAAGATCAACATAATATGGGTAATTGTAAAGGCATGAAAACGGCGCGAGCTTATCAAAACCCTCAACCAGCATGCCCTGACGGCCCATTGTAGTATATTGCAGCGGGCCATGTATCTCATCCATGCCTTGGCTCAAAGCCCATGATTCAGCCGCACCTGTAAGGAGTCTTGCGACCTCAATGTCGTTTATAAGGTCAAACCATCCGAACCGGACCCTCTTCGTGCCATACCGCTCATTATAGCGCGGATTTATTATAGCACATATGCGGCCGACGACCTTACCGTGCCCATCTTCCGCAAGCCACATTTTCCTCGTGCAATACTCAAGCGAGGCCGAATGCATCAGCTCATGCTCCTGTCCACCATGAAGCGGCGGCACATAGCAATCACATCCCTTGTACAATTCGTCTGGAAATCGGATGAACTTCTTGAGGTCCTTTCTGCCGCGGACCTCCCTCACAATGTAAGTACTCATTCCAACTTTTTTTGTCATATCCGGACATACGTCCGCAAATCACATACAACAAAGTGCAAAAGTAACCAAAAAAAATGAATTTTCGTCCCAAAGGCCATAAACGGCCCATTATGGCCACCCGTCTTATGGAATTTCCGGGCTGGAAGCGTCTTTTTCCGGAGAGGATTCCTGCCAATTTGACATGAGATGCTGTACGGCGGCCTGTGCACATGCGCAGCCGAATACGGCCGGTATATACGATATTGTCCCGACCTGCGACTTCTTATTGCGGTCCTCACAAGCCACAATAGAATCCCTGTCCGGCAGTTCTTCCGAGAAAACGGCCTTGAACCCGCGGCTTATGCCCATGTGCCTGAGCCTCTTGCGAACTATATATGCCAAAGGGCAATTGAACGACTTTGAAATATCGGTGATGCGTACTTTCGTGGCATCGAATTTCGCTCCGGCACCCATTGACGAAACAAGCGGAATCCCGTTTTCCATACAATACTGTATGAGCGACAGCTTCGGGGCAAGGGTATCAATCGCATCGACAAGGAAATCTATTTTCCTGCCACCGAGCACATCTGCGACCTTTCCTGCTTCCAGATAATCGCATATCACCGTCAGTTCAAGCTCCGGATTTATGTCCCTGAGCCTTTCCGCCAGCACGTCACACTTGGGACGTCCCACAGTGGAATCCAGGGCAAGCAGCTGCCTGTTCTTGTTCGAGACAGAGACGGTGTCGCTGTCCATTATTATCATATGCCCGATTCCTGCGCGGGCAATCATCTCCGCGGCATATCCGCCGACGCCTCCCACTCCTATCACCGCCACGGTACATGAGCGGAAATGCTCCAGCATCTCCTCACCCACGAGCATCCGTGTCCTTTCCTGCCATGAAGGTACAGCCATACTACAGTCCCTTTGCCTTAGCCTCATCCCAGATGGCATCCATCTCGGCAAGGGTCATATCCTTGAGGTCGCGCCCCTGCCTTATGGTATGTTCTTCAAGATATGTGAAACGGCGCTTGAACTTTGCGCATGTACGCTCAAGTGCCGTATCAGGATTAAGTCCATAAAGACGTGCGGCATTCACGACAGCAAACAGATAATCTCCCAGTTCGCCCTCAGCCCTACTGTATGCGTCCTGGCGTTCCTGTTCGGAAGCTGCCGCGTCCATGGCATCAAGCTCGGCCTGATACTCGCCCATCTCTTCCTTCACCTTGTCCCAGACCTGTTCTTTCTGTTCCCAGTCAAAACCGACACCGCGCGCCTTGTCCTGCATCCGGTATGCCTTAAGAAGCGGCGGCAGAGTGTCAGGAACTCCCGACAAGACCCTCTTGTTGCCGTCCTTTTCCTTTGTCTTGAGCATCTCCCACTGTTTCACGACATCCTCGGAATCGCTTACCTGTGCTGTCGAGAACACATGAGGATGACGGTAAATCAGCTTGTCGCAAAGGAAATTTATGACATCAACTATATCGAAGTGCCGCTTCTCCTCCCCTATCTTGGCATAGAAAAGCACATGCAGGAGCACATCCCCAAGTTCCTTGGAAAGCTCGTGCTCCTCTCCCTTGAGAATGGCGTCACTCAATTCATATGTTTCTTCTATGGTCTGCGGACGCAGGGATTCGTTCGTCTGCTTGCGGTCCCATGGGCATTTCTCGCGGAGTTCGTCGAGCACATCGAGAATCCTTCCGAAAGCCGCCATTTTTTCCTGTCTTGTATGCATATGAGGCAATAATCAGTTCATCGTTTAAACATCATTCAGTCACCAGGCGCCATGCAGCGCCGTGAGGCGTGGCAAAATTAAGAAAAAATCCTATCTTTGGGGTCCCAATCACATAATATATGCTAAAGAACATCAGCTATGTCACGGCAGAAGAAGCCGTAAAGGTCGTAAAATCAGGAGACCATGTGCATCTGAGCAGTGTCGCAAGCGCCCCAAGGCTGCTTATTGACGCTCTCTGCGAAAGAGGGGAAAGAGGTGAACTTCAAGATGTCCGCATCCACCACCTTCACACGGAAGGCCCCGCACCATATTCCGACCCGAAGTTTGACGGGATTTTCTTTCATCAGGGCTTTTTCATAGGAGCGAATGTACGCAAGGGAGTCCAGAGCGGATATGCCGACTATATTCCGGTGTTCCTCAGCGAGACACAGAAACTCTACAGATGCGGAGCATTGAGGTGCGACGTTGCGATGATTCAGGTCTGCCCTCCGGACAAGCACGGCTACGTTTCGCTCGGCACTTCCGTAGATGCGACTCTCGCGGCAATCGAATGCGCTAAGACCGTAATAGCCGTCGTGAACCCCAATGTGCCGAGGGCATGGGGACAGGCGATGATACCAATGGACCTCATAGACATATTCGTGGAAGGCAACACACCGCTTGAGCCTGCGCATTTCAGCGAGCCTAATGAAACGGAAATAGCGATTGGAAAGCATTGCGCTTCCCTTATTGAGGACGGAGCCTGCCTGCAGATGGGAATCGGAGCGATACCGAACGCCGTGCTTGCCCAGCTCGGAGGACACAGGCATCTGGGCATACATACTGAAATGTTTGCAGACGGGGTGCTCTCACTTGTGGAGAAAGGAGTGATTGACGGTTCCAATAAAGTTACAGACAAAGGAAAGCTTGTCTCAACCTTCCTCATGGGATCCCAGAAAGTCTATGACTTCATTGATGACAACCCTATGGTGGCAATGATGGACGTAGGATATACGAACGACCCTTACATCATTTCACAGAACCCCAAGATGACAGCCATAAACTCTGCTGTGCAGATTGACCTGACGGGACAGGTATGCGCAGATTCCATAGGAACCAAGTTCTATTCCGGAGTCGGCGGACAGATTGACTTCGTTTATGGCGCATCTCTCTCAAAGGGCGGAAAGGCGATAATAGCCATGCCGTCGTGCACGAACAAGGGCGGAAGCAAAATCGCGCCGACCATAATCGAGGGAGGCGGAGTAGTCACGACAAGGCCGCATGTGCATTATGTCGTGACTGAGTTCGGTGCAGTTGACCTGTACGGGCGCTCAATGCAGGAGCGTGCGCGCCTGCTTACAAGCATAGCCCATCCTGACCACAGGGAGGAACTGGAGAAAGCTGCTTTCGAAAGGTTCGGCCCGCATTACCACAGGGTCCTGATATAATCATCCTCTTGCCTTACGGCGTGCAGTCAGTTCGCGCTGGAACTCCCGCGCATTCCTGCAATGCTCGCCATATGACACTGCAAAACGGTGGGTCCCGTCAAAAGCCGGACTGGCACAAAAATAAATGTAGCCATGTGTATCCGGATTAAGCACAGCATCAATGCAAGCTTTTGGCGGGACATTGATTGGCGTAGGAGGAAGCCCGGCATATTTGTACGTGTTGTATGGAGAATCTATCGTAAGATGCTTGCGCAGCACCCTGTCAAGCTTATAGTCATGGCAATAGCAGACAGTAGGATCCGCCTGTAGCTTCATTCCCCGGTTTAGACGGTTGAGATATACCCCGGCTATTACCGGGTATTCTGCAGCCTTCAGCGTCTCGCCGCTTACAATCGAGGCCATAGTAGAGACTTCAAGCCTGCTCAGTCCCTGCTTTTCTGCCTTGGAAATGCGCTCCGGCGTCCAGAATGAGTCATATTCCTTTTTGAGCCTGTCAAAAATCTCCTCTACTGAAGCTGTCCACCACATCTGATATGTGTCAGGAAGTATCATGGCGAAGACAGTCTCGGGAGTGAAGCCATAGCGCCCGAGAAACTCCCTGTCATCAAGAGCTGAGGCGACAGAGGCTGAGTCAACCATCATCTGGCTGCTGATTTTCCGTGCTATCGTGCCTTTGCTTCTTATCGTACCGGAAAGAGTCAGGTTCTGAGGTGTCTGCCACCCGAAAACAAGCATCCTGGCCACATATATGCTGGTAAATGACGGTTCAATGACATATTTCCCGGGCTTTATGTTCCCCTCTGCCCCGACTTTCCTTAAACATCTCTCCAGGCTTGCAGGACGCAAGGTCCCGGCTCCGGCCGCAATCGAATCGGCAACCTGGCCGACCGTCATGCCGTCACGCACATACAGCACATGCTTCTTTGTAAAATTCGGTTTCTTGTTGTCACTTATATACCTTCCGGCAACGAATCCGGCAGTACCTGCAACAGCAGCAAATGCCACAAGCAGGCCTATCAACACATTAGCTTTTATTTTCATACAATCTTCATTTCATCGGAATACAGAAACGCCGCGGCATCATCTGCGCGAACGCAATATTATCACATCCCCGTCCACAGGAGCATAGCCCGGCTCCCAGGCGTTCATCTTGTAGAGCGACTCCATCCTCACCGCAAAGCGCTGCGATATGTCACGCAGGTCGGCCTCACCCTCCACGACATATTTGTCAAGTCCTGACGGGGCTTCCTTCTTCTTTGCCTGAAGATAAACCACTGTTCCAGGCGCAAGATAGCCTTCAGACTCCAGGTCATTGAATTTAAGAAGTTCACGAAGGAAAAGCTTGTAGCATTTGGCTATGCTGGCATATGTTTCCCCTTCGCAAGAATAAATGAAAGGCACGCCATTCTGCGAATACATCTGGCGGGAAAGGGCGAAGTGAAAGACCTCGCTCTGCTCAGGCGTCAGAACCTTGACCTGTTCAATCTGCCCCGGAGACTGTGGGATGGCCTGCTTCGGTGTCTCATGACTTTTCTTGTCATGCTTCCGTGATGCGCGCCTTGCCTCCTTACGTGCTTCCCTGACAGACTGCCTGGCCACATCGGCAGCATCTTCGTTTTTACCTGCAGAAGCAGTCCAGCCGGCTGCCTTGCGGTCAAATTCGTAAAGACGGTGCTCTTCTATCAGCCTTATGAGTTTCTCCGGATATGCAGGGTCGGTGGCATAGCCGGCCTTGCGAAGTCCGTATGCCCATCCCTTGTAGTCCGTAACCGATATGTCGAACAGGAACCTGTACCTGTCACGATAGCGCAAAAAGTCGGAATGGTCCCGGAAAGACTCGTCAGGAGAGCTGTATTTGCGGAAGCAGTCATTCCTTCTGTCATCGTCATGATAGACCTTGGCGCCCGTCCAATTGTGGCATTTTATGCCAAAATGGTTGTTGCTCTTGAGAGCAAGCTCAGACTGTCCATAGCGCGATTCAAGCAGTCCCTGGGCAAGGGTTATGCTCGCCGGGACTCCGCTTCGGTACATCTCCGACACAGCCAGTGATGCATACCGTTCTATATATGACTGCTGGGGCGTCTTTCCTGCCCCTGGCGCCCCCGCCGCAGAAAACACTACTGACATGATCGCCAAGGCTGCAATTACAATTATTCTCAATTTCATCCTATATCATTCTCTAAAATACACAGCCCGTCAAGAGCCGCAATTTGCGAAGATAGCAATTTTACGGCATTTTTCCTGTGGCATTGACTGATTTGCAAACTATTTATATAACTTTGGACAGTTTAAACACTAAAACCACGAAAAGGCAGCCTATCCATAATAACCACTCCTGGCATCATGCTCAAAGGAAGTTGCATCATCAAATTACCAAAATGAAACAAACAACACTGCCCCTGGAATTTCAGATTAATAACCTATTCATTATGAAACATATAAAAATATTGATATTTGTCGCTGCACTTTTTCTGACTGGCTCCTGCATGAACAGGCCAAATTATCATATCTATATAGAAAAAGATGAAGTTACAATTGAAAAAGAGGGAGGCGTAATTTTTATTGCAGCGGATCCATTTCTATTAGGAGGCTTAGTATTTCATTCCAATAAGCCCAATGAATACATTCATGTTGAAGAAAACGGAAGGAAATTTGACGGTCAAGAACTTTATCTGCAACACGACTGGATTGAAGTCAGAAAATTTTGCGACAAAACCGGTCAACACTACCTTAAGATTATTGCGAATCGGAATGACACCGGGACAATGAGAGGATGCACTATAACCATAGCATCAGATGCAGGAGATGTTGCTGCTGGAATCATAATAAGACAGAATTAAAGAAAAACTGCCACTCTATTATTACCGGACCCAGCCGGCATCATCACTGGCGCACAAGCGGAATTTCATATGAAGTCCTGTCGCGTGCGAGTTCAGTATTCGGGAAAATCTCCCGCAATTCATCAAGGAAAAAGTCCACTGAATGGAAACGGGAAGAATAATGCCCGACCAGCAGACGGCCTGCACCGGCTTCAAGAGCACACCTGGCCGCCTGGACCGTGGTAGAATGGAAAGTCTTGGCAGCCATATCGGCCATATCCTTCGGGAAAGTTGACTCGTGATAAAGCAAGGACACTCCTTTCACCCACTCCGGAAGCTCCGGAAACGGGGCCGTATCACTACAATAGGCATAGCTCCGCGGCACGAAAGGCACATATGCGGCCTCCGAATTAGGAATCACAAGAGGCTCATCCGTACCGGAACAAGGGCAAAACCCGTTCTCGATGCAGGCAAGGGTCAAAGGACCGGCCGGCCTGACCACATCCTCCCCGCGCTTAAGGGCACCTATCTCCGAAAGAGACAGCCCGTACTTCCCTATCGCCTCTTTCTTCACATTGAATGCAGGCGCTTTCTCACGCATCATGAAACCGAAAGTCTCGACACGATGATTCAGCGGAAACGCAAGCAGCTCAACTGTCCTGTTATCATAAATCACCTCAGGCTCCTTCATGGCCAAAGGCACATAATTGATATGGAAAAGCAGGCCCTCACCGAAATATGACAAGAAGAACTTCAGCACCGGATGAAAATTCTTCGGGGCATATATTGACAGCTCTGCCGTGCGCCCGAGCATCCCCATGGTGGAGAGCAGGCCGAAAAGTCCGAACAGATGGTCACCGTGTATATGCGAAAGGCAAATGTGCTCAATCTTAAGGAATGATATCCCCATGCGGCGCATCTGCATCTGAACTCCCTCACCGCAATCTATCAGAAAGAAACGCCCACGTACATCAAGTACCTGGGCGCTTGGGAATCTTTCTGTAGTGGGCAGGGCAGAAGCCGTACCCAGGACATTAAGAGTGAAATTCATGCTGAAGAGATTACTCGCCTCTCTCGAGCTGGCTCTTAAGGGCTGCAAGAGCGTCGATGTCACCGAGAGTAGTCTTCTCAATGTTCGAGTTAATCTTCTTCACAGCCTTCTTGGTGTTGTCAGACTCGCTTGAAGTCCTCTCTGACTTAGCCTCTGATGAAGCGTAAGTCTTTACGTGTGAGAGAGTAGCCTTCTTTGCGCTTCTCTTAAGCTCAGTAACCTTGAATGCGAGAGTCTCGCCTGCAGCCGGCATAGAGCCGTCCTCTTTCACGAGCTCCCTGTTGAAGCAGAATGCGTCAACATCGCCCTCAAGCTCAACTACTGCGCCTTTCTCGTTTACAGTTGCAATCTTGGCCTCAACTACAGTGCCTACGCCATATTTTGCCTCAATCTCATCCCATGGATTAGGAAGGAGCTGCTTGTGGCCGAGGCTGAGCTTATGGTTCTCCTCATCAAAGTCAAGGATTACGACCTCGATAGTGTCACCAGGAGCCACAAGCTCTGATGGATGCTTGATCTTGCTCCATGAGAGATCGCTGATGTGAACGAGTCCCTCGATTCCCTCCTCAAGCTCTGCGAAGACGCCGAAGTTGGTGATATTGCGTACAGTTGCCGAGTGCTTTGAACCTACTGCATATTTCTCGCGGATATTCTCCCAAGGGTTTGCAACGAGCTGCTTCAAGCCGAGAGACATCTTCTTATCCTCCCTGTCGAGTGTAAGAATCTGAGCCTCAACCTCGTCTCCAACCTTAAGGAAGTCAGAAGCGATGCGGAGCCTTGGAGACCATGACATCTCTGAAACGTGGATAAGACCCTCAACGCCCGGCTCAATCTCAACGAATGCACCGTAGTCTGCGATAAGGACAACCTTACCCTTGACCTTGTCACCAACCTTGAGGTTTGCGTCAAGTGCATCCCAAGGATGAACTGTGAGCTGCTTCAGGCCGAGAGCGATTCTCTTCTTAGCCTCATCGAAGTCAAGGATGACAACGTTAATCTTCTGGTCGAGAGCGACAACCTCCTCCGGATGGTTGATTCTGCCCCATGAGAGGTCAGTGATGTGGATGAGACCGTCAACACCGCCGAGGTCAACGAATACGCCGTAGCCTGTGATGTTCTTGACAGTACCCTCGAGTACCTGGCCTTTCTCAAGCTTGGCGATGATCTCGCTCTTCTGGAGCTCAAGCTCTGCCTCGATGAGAGCCTTGTGTGAAACCACGACATTGCGGAACTCCTGGTTGATCTTGACAATCTTGAAGTCCATTGTAGTGTCAACATACTGGTCGTAGTCGCGGATAGGCTTGATGTCGATCTGAGAGCCAGGGAGGAATGCCTCGATTCCGAACACGTCCACGATCATACCGCCCTTTGTGCGGGTCTTCACGTATCCCTTCACAATCTCGTTTGCATTGAAAGCCTCGTTTACCATATCCCAAGAACGGAGCTGGCGTGCCTTCTTGTGAGAAAGGATAAGCTGTCCTTTCTTGTCCTCAGTGCTCTCAACGAACACTTCAACCTTGTCACCTACAGTGAGGTCCTGGTTGTAACGGAACTCAGGAGCCATGATCACACCCTCGCTCTTGTAGCCGATGTTCACGATGACCTCCCTCTTGCTGATTGCAGTTACAACGCCTTCAACTACCTCTCCCTCAACAATCTTTGAGAGTGTCTGGTTGTACTGGTCTGCGATGTCGCTGATGTTTCCGTCATACACATCCTCTTTCTCGAATGCGTCCCAGTCGAAATTCTCAGGGGCGACAGAGGCGTTGAAAGCCGCCTTCTTGGTTTCTTCCTGTGCCGCAGGCATTGCCTCAGCAGCAACTGTTTTGTTTTCTTCCATAATGACTAATAAAAACAAACTAGTGGTTTAACATTATCTCATGTGCCTTGGCAAGCCGCGAAGACCAGCCAAAAAGCGCGCAAAAGTATGCATAATTTTCGGATTTTCAAATATTTTAGGCAATGATTTTCATATCCGGACATTATTGCCCGGACAAGGAGCCCCAAACGCGCGGCGGAATGTAATCAGAACATCTTCCTCTGCTTGAAAATCCAGAAGATGACGAAAAATGACAGGAGCATCAGCCCAACGATAATGAACCAGGCCCAGCCGGACTCGGACATGAAACGCCCGAAGCTCACATTCATGCCGAAGAAGCTGGCTATGAGGGTCGGGGGCATGAGCATAAGCGAGACCAGGGTAAAGACCTTCATAATCTTGTTCTGGTCCAGGTTGATGATACCGATGACGGTATTCTGGAGATATTCGAGACGCTCGAAACTGAAATTGGTATGATTAATCAGGGAAGAGATGTCCTTGAGCAGCACATTGAACTTAGGCTGAAGTTCGGAAGGATACTTCGTGCTTTTCAGTATGCTCGACACCATGCGCTGCTTGTCCACGATATTCTCACGGATGAGCATCGTATTGTCCTGCAGCTGGTTAATATCTATGAGGAACTCCTCGCTGATGTCCTCTCCGAGGTTTAGTTTCTTGTTATACTGGGCAATCTCCTTGGAAATAAGCTCAACCATATCCGCATCAAGGTCGATACGCTGCTCCAGGATGCTCACGAACACTATATATCCAGAAGCGTACATCTTAGGAAAAGCGAGAAGCCTTCTCTGCAAATCGGTGAAGCTCCTTAGCGGACATTCCCTCAAAGTCGTGAGCACCTGCCCCGCAAGTATGAAAGAAACCGTCTCCATGGAATACTCCTCAGGACCCGGGATAAGGAAGCTCGTATTTGCGAAAATAGCCTGGTCGGTCTCGGAAAAGCGTGAAGAGCTCTCAATCTCCTCAGCCTGGGCACGGCTCTGTATCGTAGTGCCGAGAAAAGCCTCAACCGCCCTCTTTTCATCACCGGACGGGGAGAACAGGTCAATCCAGACGACATCCCCGCAACGGATTTTTCCGAAATCCGCCTCAGACCGGGCCACCATCATCTGCCCGTTTTCCTTGTAGAATATCTCTATCATGCTGCACCTCCTTTTTTTTGCTCAGGCCCGGCCAAGGCAGCGGCCGCTGAATTAGCCATGCACAAGCCCGCAAAAGTATTTATTTTTTCACAATCAGCAAAATTTATTTGCTACGGCCGGAATATCTGCCTGTTAACGATGGAACGCCCCAAAGTCAGTTCATCCGCATATTCCAAATCATCCCCAAATCCCAGGCCACGCGCGAGAGAAGACACCCGGACACCATAACCGGAAATCTGCCTATATATGTAGAATGCAGTTGTCTCGCCCTCGACATCACCGCTCAGGGCAAGTATGACCTCAGGCTGCGTATCTGCAGAAGCATCCGCCTCCGCACCTGCCATTGCGGCAACTCTCGCCACAAGCTCCCTCACGGTCAGGTCCGACGGACCGACACCATTTATAGGGGAGATGATTCCGCCCAGCACATGATACACCCCGTGATACTGCCCGGTATTCTCGATGCTCATCACGTCCCTCACGCTCTCCACGACACATATTGTCCTGTGGTCCCTTGAGCGGTCAGCGCAAATGGCGCACTCGTCATCATCGGAAATCATCATGCAATGACGGCAATATCTCACCTCATCGCGCAAACGGGCAATCGAGGACGTAAAATGATGGACATTCTCGACAGGCTGCTTAAGAAGATGCAATGCAAGACGCAAGGCACTCCTGCGGCCGACTCCCGGAAGAGAGCTTATTGCGTCCACAGCCTCTTCAAGCAAAACGGACGGATAATTTTCCTTATACGCCATAATGATAATCTATGAGGGCTGACATAGGAGCCTGCACAAAATTCACAAATTCAAGACCGTAAACTGCACCTGCCTGCTCAAGCTCGCTTCTGCAGGCCAGTCCAAGGGAGCCGGCCACTCCTATGCTCCTGCACCCGTATCTTGAAAGCGAACGTTCCACAAAATTCCGCACATTCTCCGCGACAAGGCCGGCAGCATAAGAATCATCCCTATGCCCCGTCACAAAAGGAGCAAAAGAGGCAAGATACCTTGACGGAGCTTCTCCACGGTATATTTCCCTGACGGCTGAAGCATAATCAACATCAGGAAAAGCCGCCTCGAACTCCTTTGCAAGGGCAGGTGGGACAAGCCCCTTGAAATAATCAGAGAGGAACATCCTTCCCAAAGAGGCCCCGCTGCCTTCATCTCCGAGCACGAATCCTCCGGACCTTATGCACTGCACAATCTCCTTACCGTCATACAGGCAGCTGTTCGACCCTGTACCCATAATCGCAACGACTCCGCCGCCGTCACCAAACAGCGCCCTGGCAGCAGCGAGAAGATCAGATGCGAACTCCATCCTGCATGCCGGACGGAAATATTTCCTGAGCTGCCTTTCCAAATGCGCAGAAACATCTGAAGATACAATCCCCGCCGCATAAAAATGAAGTTCATCGACCGAGCCCACAAGCTCTTCATCTACAGAAGCCACGAAGCCGGATACAATCCTGTCCACAGCGTCTTCTGTCATGACGGACACATTGATGCCCGGAGTCCTTATCTGGCGCACTACACGGCCGCCTCCGCATGCATCCGTTTCACACAGGCACCAGTCAGCCTTGGTCGCACCGCTTTCAACAATAAGTTTCATAGTCAATCCACATATTTGCCATGCCTTTTCCAATGCACCAGACCGTAAGCCGCGGCCACGGTATAAAACACATACATCACAACCATCCACCACAATCCCTGCGAAATGCACAAGATGACGCTGACACAGTCCGCCGCAATCCACACATACCATTGTTCAAGATATGAGCGTCCCAGCCACCATGTCGCAAGGGCACTGAGCACAGCCACGGAGGAATCAAGCCACGACATAGGGTTCTCAAACCTCTCCATCAAAAGGGAAAGTGCCACCGTGCCGGCAACCGCAAGCAAAATGCTCACAGCAAGGACATTCGGGGAAATATGCCTGAGGCATATCACGTCACCGCTCGACGGTTCCTTCGGCAACGCATCTTTGGCAAGCCTCTTGGTACGGCTCCACTGCCACAGCCCCCAAAAGGATACAAACAAATAATAGGTGTTCAGACCGAAAGAGGCATAAAGCCCCTGACGGAAGAACACCCACATTGCGGCAATGCCGGTCACCACACCGACGGCCCACATCAGATTCTTCTGACGGATTTCGAGGATGACATATGCCACTCCCGTCAAGAGAGTGAATATCTGCATGAAAACTTCCGGAGAAACCATCCGCAGTATTCTTAGAGCACCTCTACCAGCTCAACAATAAACTTGAGAGCTGCGTAAGGTGGAATAGCGCCAGGAGCACCATGCTCTCCGTAAGCGAGGTCATACGGTATATAGAACTCATATTTCGCGCCCTCTGCCATGAGCTGCACGCCCTCTGTCCATCCGCGGATAACCTGGTTCAGTCCGAATACGGCCGGCTCTCCCCTGTCGTATGAGCTGTCGAATTTGACTCCGTTGAGAAGAGTACCCTCATAGTGGCACTTCACCTGTGAAGACGCAGACGGCTTTTTACCCGTTCCTTCCTTGAGTACCTTATACTGAAGGCCGCTCGGAAGAGTCACGACGCCTTCTGCGGAAGCGTTCATCTTGAGGAAAGCCTCACCTTCCTCACGCATTGCGGCTCCCATGGCCTCTTTCTCTGCCTTCTGCTCAGCCTCGATGTCAGCGAAATACTTGTCGAGAAGCTTTCCGGCCTCCTGGAAGCTCACAGCCGGCTCTTCCCCTTTGAGCACAGCCTTGATGCCTGCCGTAAAATCCTCGAAATCAACTTCCTTTATTCCTGAAGAGAGCATATTGTGGGCGATGCTCATGCCCAGTGCATAACTGTTCTTGTCCATATCGATATGTTATAATTGTTATTGTTCTGAATTGCTGGCAGCATATCCTACTTCCTGCCGGGCGTCTTGCCGCGCGCAAAGATAGTAAAATTACCGGACATCACTTTGACTTGCGCATCATGCGCGGATGATGCTCCATTATGTTCCTCTGCCATGAGCTTGCCTCAACATGAGTGTAGATCTCGGTCGTCGTGATGCTCTCATGCCCGAGCATCTCCTGCACCACACGCAGGTCAGCCCCATTCTCGATAAGATGAGTCGCGAAAGAATGCCTGAAAGTATGCGGGGATATCTCCTTGGATATGCCGGCGGCCATTGCCTGCTTCTTCACAAGGTTGAAAATAGACACACGGCTCATGGCACGCCCAAGACGGCTCAAAAAAAGTATATCATCACTTTCCGCATCACGCGGAAGCGGCCTCACCTGAAGATATGAGCCTATTGATTCGGCTGCAATTTCACCCAAGGGCACAATCCTCTCCTTGTTTCCCTTTCCCACGACACGGACGAAGCCGTCCTCAAAATAAAGTCCGGAAATACGCAGTGACGCCGCTTCGGAGACACGAAGCCCGCAACCGTAAAGGGTCTCCAGAATAGCCCTGTCGCGCACCCCCTGCCATGTCGCAAGATCAACGGAATCCATAATGTCCATGACCTCCCCGACCGACAGCACGTCCGGAAGATAACGCCCGAGCTTAGGGGAGTCAACCTTGTCGCAAGGATTTTCTTTCATTATCCCCTCAAGCACAAGCCAGGAACAGAAAGAGCGCAGAGAGCTGAGCACCCTTGCCTGAGAACGCCTCGATATCCCGTCCCTGAACTGGAGATACTCCTCTATGCTTGTGTCGGAAATAGCTTCTGCCGCACCGCAATACCATTCCAGGAAAGCCTCCACATCAGAACAGTACGATGCCACGGTATTCCGCGACATCGCACGCTCTATCCTCAAATAGCTGTTATAGTCTTTCAGGAGCCTTTCATCCATATCGGCTGGCCGGAATGCCCTAAAGGGCCGAATATTTCCGGCCGTACTCCATCATCTGGCCGAGATAGTCGTCACAATATACGACATCATAGTCCACGACCTTGCCGTTCTTCACGACAGGGACAATGTCTGGGTTCACAAAGCCGCCATACGGCTTCAGACCGAGCGCATCATACCTCTCCTTCACTTCCTTGTGAAGCTCAGGGTCAATATTTACGGCATAACGCTCCACAAGAGCCTTTCCTGCAGCATAATCCCCCTCTGACTTTATGCGCTGCACCTCGGCGAGAAGCTCACCGAAAAGCCCGCGCAAAGCCTCATAGTCGTTGACCACGAAATAAGTCTTCCCGTCACGGATCTTCTTCTCTATCACATTGTCAGCCAAGCCATTCTCATAGCACCAGTCAGCGATGAGCTTGCGGTTCTGCATATGGGCCTCCGTATTTTTGCGGCCAAGCTCGACACGATTGAACTGAACCATGGATCCGTTCCTTATATAATTGGAATACTGAGCCTTGTAAGCCTCCATGTCCGGCAGGATTCCAAGCTCCACGAGCTTAGGGTCAGCCATATAATAAAGTCCGAACAAGTCGGCACGGGTCTCCTCCAAGGCAGAGCTGTATTCTCCGAGAGCATTAGGGGATGTCCCCGGGAGAAGCTGGCCGGAACCGTGTCCAAGGCACTCATGAAGGTCAGTGTGCACCTCATCCGTGATGGACAGGTATTTCTTCGCCGCAGCGATTTCCCCCTCTGACCATGCGAACTCCGTAAGCGTGCTCTTAGGAGACTCCTGGGCAGCCTTGTCGTAAGCATGGGTTATATTCGCTATGGTCACTGATTTTGAGCCGTAATCTTTTCTTATCCAGTCCGCATTCGGAAGATTGATTCCTATCGGAGTGGCAGGATAGCAGTCACCGGCAAGCGCCACGGCATTGATTACCTTAGCCGACACGCCTTTGACGACAGGCTTCTTGAAGCGCACATCAACAGGTGAATTATCCTCGAACCACTGTGCATTGGCGCTTATCACCTCTGTACGCTCCGAAGCCTCGTGATCCTTCACATTCACAAGGGCCTCCCATGTAGCCTTGCGTCCGAGAGGGTCGTTATAATCCTCGACAAAACCATTCACGAAATCCACGGTACCGAGAGTATCCTGCAGCCATTCGATATTGTACTCATCCCAAAGCTTCAAATCGCCTGTCCTGTAGTATTCCACAAGCGAGCCGATATATTTCTTCTGCGAATCGTTTTCCGCCACAGCGGCAGCCTTCTCAAGCTCAGCCACTATTTTCTCAAGGGCGGTTCCGTAAAGACCGCCTACCTTGTAAACATCTTCGCGGACAATGCCGTCAGCCCCCTTGACAAGCTTGCTGTTGAGACCATACGACACAGGGGTCTTGTCCGACGGGTCAGCCATGTCATTGTAGAATTTCTCCACCTCGGCACGTGTCACGCCTTCGTAGAAATTGACGGCAGACTCCGCCACTATGTCACCTGAGGCATCTGTTGACTTGCGCTGGGCCAAAAATTCCGGGTCATATATGACCTTAAGGATTTCACCGCATTTTTCGCCGTCTCCCACGGACTCCATGAGAGAGCGGAAATAATCCTGCGGGCATTCCGGGAAGAACTTGTCCTCCGCATAATGATGATGTATGCCGTTGCTGAAGAAAACCCTCTTGGCATATGTCATAAACTGCGCGAACTCTTCACAGTTGCGGTCGCCCTGATAATCGGAAATTATGTTTTCCAACACCTTCCTCACAGCAAGGTTATGCCCGCAGTTCTGTGCCCATATAATGTCACGGCCATATTTTGCCGCCTCACTCAGATGATAGACATATTCCTTCTGTCCGAGGCTGAGATTGTCCCATCCCGGAATCCTGTACCTCATTATCTTGAGGTCCGCAAATTCGTCGATAAGATATTTGAAGTCATCTTCCTGCGCCGCTTTGTCAGAACAAGAGACCAAGGCTGCGGCCAAGCCTGCAATTGTTGCCATTCCGAATCCGAATTTCATACTATATTAATTATTTATTTCCAAAACCGCACCGCAATAGAATGCGGCGAACTTACAAAGATAATCAATTTTCAGAAAAACCGCTTATCTTTGTGAAGCATTAGAAATTACAGAATGAGCAGCATCGCAATGAAAATATCATCAGCCGCAAAAATGATAGCCTTGGGAATCGCCTCGGCCCTGCTTTTATCATGTGCCCCCGACTGGGGCTACGACACGAAATTCGGGAACATGCCTTCAGACAGGCCCGGCCACGGAAACCGCGTGCCAAGCCCGGAAACAAGGAAAGTCCTCCTGCTTTACTCGGCAGGATTCAATTCAATCAGCGGCTATCTGAACATCAATTTCGAAGACCTGAAGAAAGGCTGGCTGCCGGACAACAGGCGCAGTGAAGATGTACTCCTCGTTTATTCGCACAGCACCTTATCCCCCGGCAATTATTCAACGCCGTCCTCACCGGTGCTGATGAGACTTTACAAGGGACAGGACGGGAAAGCCGTTACGGACACGCTGGTCACATATCCGGCGGAAACCATATCAGCATCCGCCGGCACACTGAATCTCGTGCTCACATATGTCAAGGAGAATTTCCCGGCCAAGGGATACGGACTGCTGTTCTCGTCACATGCCACGGGCTATCTCCCGGCAGGATTCTATTCGGACCCCGGCAAATACGTGTTCAAGGAAAAGGGAACTGCATTGTCCGGCGGAATGGAACTATCCGGAATGCAGTTCCACGGACCGGAGCCTGTGCCTTATTACGAACCGCTCACCGACCCGTCACTTCCGGCAGTGAAAAGCATCGGGCAGGACCGTGCAGGCAGGATGTCATACGAAATCGAGATTGACGACTTTGCTGCGGCCATACCGATGAAGCTTGACTACATCCTTTTCGACGCATGTCTGATGGGCGGAATCGAGGTGGCATATGAGCTGAGGGAGAAATGCGTCCTGGCAGGTTTCTCGCAGGCAGAAGTCCTTGCGGAAGGATTCGACTACACAACGCTCGCCGGGCATCTTCTTCGCAACAGCGTCTCCGATCCTAAAAAAGTATGCGAGGACTATTTCACCAGATATGACATCCAGTCCGGCCTCAACAGGTCAGCGACCATATCGCTCGTGGACTGCAGCCGCCTGGAGCCTGTCGCCCTGGTATGCAGGAAACTGTTCAGCAAATACAGGAGCGGCCTGGACTCAATGGACCCGGACAAGGTGCAGCGGTATTACAGATACAGCTACCACTGGTTCTACGACCTAGAAAGCATCCTGACGGAAGCGGGCGCAGATGCCGCCGAACTGGAAGAGCTCAGGAGGGCAATTTCCGGATGCATCAGCTACAAGGCCGCCACACCGTCTTTCATCCACGGGTCCGCATATGACGGAGGCTTTGATATAGATACGCACTGCGGCCTGTCGATGTATCTTCCTTGCCACGGGCATCCGGAACTGGACAAATACTACAGGACACTGGCATGGAACCGTGCCACCGGACTGGTGGAATAAAAAGACATTTTGCAGTCTCGGGGAAATTGCATATATTTGCGGCCCCATAAAAAGCCGTGTGCTTTTTGGTGCAATGGGGTCCGGAACAAGTCCGGACTGAGTAACACATTTTAAAATCAATACGACAATGAAACACATTGATCTCAATGGCCAGGTCCGCGAGGCCGGCAGCAAGGCAGCCGTAAAGGCAGTGCGCAAAGAGGGAAAGGTCCCTTGCAACATCTATGGACTCGGTATGGAGAACGTACTCTTCACAGTTGACGCAAAAGACCTCAAGACAATCACCCACACTCCGAACTCGTACATCATCGACCTGAGCCTTGACAACGGCCAGAAATATTTCGCAGTGCTTCACGAGGTGCAGTATCACCCTGTAACTGACGAGGCCATCCACGTTGACCTCCTTGCAGTATGCGAGAGCAAGCCTGTCACAATCGACATTCCTGTAAAGGTAACCGGACACTCAGAGGGTGTGAAACTCGGTGGCAAGCTCCTCATCTCAAGCCGCAAGCTCCGCGTAAGCGCCATGATGAACAATCTTCCTGACATGCTCGAGGTTGATTCCACACACCTCATGATAGGCAAGCAGATTGTTGCCGGCGACCTCAACTACGAAGGCGTTACAATCGTGTCACCTAAGGCTACTATCATCTGCTCAGTACGTCCTACACGTGCAACTCAGCAGGCAAAGATGGAGCAGGGAAAGTAATCATCTGACCCGCAATGAATTACTTGGTTGCAGGTCTGGGGAACATTGGCGCGGAATACGCCGGAACCAGACACAACATGGGATTTATGGTATTGGATGCCTGGGCTCAGGCATCCAATATTGTTTTTGAGCAGGGACGTTACGGAAGCACTGCTTCAGTATCGTTCAAAGGAAGGAAGTTCATCCTTCTCAAGCCGTCAACCTACATGAACCTCAGCGGCAAGGCTGTACGCTACTGGATGAACGAGCTGAAGATTCCGGCAGAGAACCTCATGGTCATATCGGACGACCTGAACATTCCTTTCGGCACGCTGCGGCTCCGCAAGAACGGCAGCGCTGGAGGCCACAACGGGCTTGCCAACATAACAGAGCTTATAGGTACGCAGGAATATGCCCGTATCCGCGTCGGCATAGGAAATGATTTCGGACGGGGACAGCAGGTCGGCTTCGTGCTCGGGAAACTGAGCGAGGAAGAACAGGAGCAGATGAAAGACATCTGCGCAAGGGTAATTGAGGGTGTAAAGGCCTGGGCCACAATAGGTCCTGACAGGGCCATGAACACAGTCAACACAAAGCCCAAGCAGGCATGAGATTTTGCCGGGACGAGGCCTATTGCGGTAAATTTCAAAGAATTACTGACAAAAATTTGCATATCTCAAAGAGTTTCCATATCTTGCCGGAACTTTTGACGATTAATGTTTAACGAACTACTAAAAATTCAGGAAATGAAAGAGCTTGTAGATCAGATCAAAGCAGAGTACGAGGTGTTCGCGCAGAATGCCGAGGCTCAGGTAGAGAAAGGCAACAAGGCTGCAGGAGCACGTGCCCGCAAAGCTGCGCTTAACATCATGAAGCTGATGAAAGATTTCAGAAAGGTCTCTGTAGAGTCTTCAAAATAATTCATCAACAAGCAAGACAAAACTGGGATGGCCGCAATGCAGCCATCCCAGTTTTCTTTAGGAACATGCAAAAAAAAAACGGCGGAGCATTACACTCCGCCGCTTTCTGCATATAGACTAATGTATTCTTCTACTCTTCTTTTGCATTAGGATCTGTAAAGTCAACCTCATAAGACGACCATGAAGGTGCATTGGTACAGGTCAAATCAAAGCCATTTGATGTAGAATCCTTGAATTTGTCACCTTCGCCCTCATTCAGTTTCCAATAGCCGAACAGGCCGTCCGAGTCAGCCGGGACCTCCCTGTTCATGGCATCCTTGATGACAGCAGGCGCAAGAGCCTTCTTCCAGAAACGTACCTGGGCCATCAATGCCGTAGTCCTGAAATAGCTGCCGGAGCCGCACAAAGTGAGGTTATTTATAAGGTATGAGGCAGTTATGTCCTTAGAACTGTCCTCCTGACCGTTCACATAAAGCACAGCCTTGCCGTTTGCATAAGATATAGCCACATGATACCATGTGTTACGGGTGAATTTCGTAGTGCTCTCCCACTGCGAGCCACCTGTCTTTATCTGCATTACGTCATAAGGGACATTGGCATCTCCGAAACGGACATAAATCTCATTCCATCCTCCGTCAGGATTTGTACAGTCACCTGTGAAAATCGCCTGGTTATTGATAGGGAAAGAACCCATGTTCACCCATCCTTCCAAAGTCCACTCATTGGTCGCAACGCCCCAATCACCGGTACCTGTCGGAACGGTTGAAGAAACGATTCCCGGAACCTTCTGCATGAGAGGTGCAGTAAGCATGTACATGATACGTCCGCTCGCAGGCATAATCTCAATATCAGCGTCAGCAGACTCGATGCAGACAGGCACGCAGTATGCGATACCGTCACCGGTAGGATACCTCTTGATGTTGATGTTCACAGCATCCGACGACAGGCTTCCCGCCGGAATCACCGTTTCCCTGTCAAAAGAAAGATATTCCTCGGACAGAATCTCATAGTTCGCCCCATAAGTGGCATTATACTCGGCAACAAAGCTTTCAGCCAATCCGAGCTTTACATGCACATCCTTGTCAAGAGGCTGAGCAAGACGGACATGTATGGCAGTGCTGACATCACCCTTGACGGTCAGATTCTCAATCTGCTTGTTGAAAGTGGTTGAAGGTGCCGCCTCGCTGATGAAAATGCCGTTTTCCACTTCCTGGTATCCTGCATTGTCGCATGCAGCCAAAGCTGCAGCGGAAAAAAGCAATATGCCGGCTTTTATTATGTTTATCTTCATATCTTCAAACAATTATTCGTTAGTACCGATGTTTCCGGAATGCAATGTCTTCATCGCCTCCCTGAAAAACGCATAGTCTTTGTCAAAAATCATTCGGAAAGCTCCGATTCCTCCGATAGGCGCCTCCACCTCAGGGTAGCGGTAAGCCGCATAGCCGTTCAGTTTGAAAGTACGGCCAAGAACCCTTGAATTGTATGAGCCTCCGCCGGATGTGCCATATGACTCATAGTTGACACAAAGGATTGTCTTTCCGACAATGGCTTCACGTGAATATATGCCCTCATATGTACGGAACAGCCCTTCAAGACGGCCGTCAATGCTTGAGTCGCTTCCGTCATAATATGCCTGGATAATGAAATAGTCAAGCAGCTGCCCATCCTCAGGAAGAAGCCAATCAGGCTCACCGTCCACACAAAGGAGCTTATCCGTACCGGATTTAGGCCCGAGTTCCTTGGACATCTCGTCAAGAAGCATATGAAGCCTTTCCGGATAAGAAGCTATGTTTCCTGCAGAACCGTAATGAGGCTCGAGGTCAAGGTCAAAGCCATCCCAGTTATACACTTTAATGGTATCAAGGATTGAACGCGCATATTTGCGTATCGCGGCCTCCTTATCCTCATTCCATCCCCAATAGGCATTTACCGCATCCTGTTCAGTAGAGTACTGGACTCCATCCACATTTTTGCTTGTCCTCACCTCCTGCGGAGTAGTCTGGTCTCCTATATTGCCGATTATGAAGCACATGAGCACTTTTGTGCCCTTGATTTCCTGCACCTTGCGAAGGTCTTCCTTCTTCTCCGGGCTCAAACCATGCCAGTTGCCCCACATGGACACGAAATCCACAGAATCAGGAAGTCCCATAAGCTGGTTTGACATGTTTACCCCGACACCGGTCCAGTCGCTGAACCAGCCGAAAGATACAGAACGGTTCGGCACACCCTTTTCATCCACCGTGCGTGAAGCCTTCCAGGCACGGAGATTAGCATAATATGCTTCATCCTTATCCGAACCCTCAACGCCTGCAGGCTCATATACATTAGCCTCAGGCCTTGTCCAGTCGCTGCATGACGCGGCCACCATCATAAGGAGGCAAAATGCTGAAATGATATGTAATTTCTTTTTCATTATAAATTCGTTTTGCGGACTCATTCCCCTTACTAATATTTTTTCTGACTCTGCGCCCACCAGAGGTCGGTATAGTCCTTATCCTGCTGGTTTGAGAGCATCTGAACGGCTGCAGTCACGTTGCCGCTGTTCCTGTTGTACTCGCTTTGGGAGAAACGGAGACGCCTCTGTCCAAGCTCCGAATCAACTTCATTATTGGACATGTTGTCCTTTGGAGGGAAGATGTAAGGATATCCTGTACGGCGGAAATCACTCCATGCCTCAAGTCCGTTAGGATAGCCGGCAATCCATTTCTGGGTGATTATACGCTCAAGCTTCTTGGCATCCGACACGTTATCCTCCCATGCCACAGTTACCTTGCACTTGTTGGCAATATTGTTTGCAGGAGTCTTGGAATCAACGTAATCCCCAGGAACGCGAGTCGAGTTCGCGATATAGTCGGAAGCTCCGGAAGCTCCCCACTGGTCGAATGAGAGCCGTATTCCCTGCTCATAGAAACTCTTGGCATCACCTCCCATGTTCCAGCCTTTCAACGCGCCCTCGGCACGGAGGAAAGCCGCCTCGGAAGCAAGCATGACTGGCATCGGAGCAGTCTTGTTGGCCTCTTCGGAATAAATCATATGAGAATACTCGACATAATTTGACTTGTTCATGCCGGCGATTCCGGAACGCACGCCCATATAAGAGCCGTCATAAGCAGACGGAAGGAAATACTTCTCACGGCGAGGGTCCTGATAACCGTTCATATATGAAGTGATGCAGGCATTTGCCATAACCTCACCTCCCCAGCCTACGGCAAGAGTATAGAAACCGTTGTTGTAACGGCCGTTCAGATTGTCATATGCGCTGTCTGTAATATTCTCCATCACGCCTGAAGCCACAGCCTCCTCAGCTTTCTGTTTAGCGTATTCAGGCTCCACATTGCTGATGCGCATTGCCATACGGAGTTTGAGTGTATTTGCGAACTTGAGCCACTTCACATTGTCACCGCCATAGATGCGGTCAACTGCAGCCAAAGGAGCCGAGCCGGAAGCCGCGGCGCTCTGGATTTCGACAATGGCAGCATCAAGGTCATCAAACATAGCGTGCCATGCAGTGCGCTCATCATCATAAGACACATAGAAGTCACCGTTGGCAACCTTGGAATAAGGAAGAGGTCCCTGAAGGGAAGCCACCATCTGCATCACATACACACGGAGAAGCTGGGCCATCTGGTAATAATATCCCTTTCCCTCTGTAAGCCTCTGAACGGCAAACCATCCAGGATATAGACCTTTTTCCGCCTTCGGCAGTGTAATACCAGTCAACAGTCCACTGGTTCCATGCATCGTCAATATTGAAAGTCGAATACAAATTCGTCCTCGTCCATGAATGAGGAGCAGTCACATATCCGCCGAAACATGCCCAGAATGTGTTGTTCCTCTGGCAAGGGTTCTCTTCCGGAGATGCAAGACAGTCAAGCATAGCAGGGAAAAAGCTATGCACAGGCAACGTTTCCGGACTAGGCAAGCTCAAGATCCTCATAGCCGAGAAGAGAAAAGATTACGATGTCACCCGGCTTGACAACTTTAAGGACGTAGTGACCGTCCACATCGGTGGTGACGCCTCCGGTACCACCTTTGACCATTACAGCGGCACCTATTACAGGGCCCTGGTCATCAGAAACTATACCGCTGACTACCCCCCCCCGATTGGGCAGGTTCCTGTGCGTTGACCACAGGAATCAACATATTCAATGCTGCAAGAGCAAACAATGCAATGCAGAATTTGAATAATGAAGACTTGATCGTTTTAAGCATAATGAATTATTTAGTTAAAAGTTGTTAGCTGGGTAAAGGTACGACTATATTCACTGCTGGGCACTTAATCCCAGCTGATTTTCAATTGTTTATAATTTAGTTCTTTGACATTTTTGTAATCGCAATCGGTAAGTATCTCTCTTACAGGTGTTTTATCCAGTAGAGAAAAGCTCAAAATTTGTAGAATTTCGTAGATTGGACGGTTAACTTTCAATTTGTAAGCGACAATGGCAACCAGGCAGTATGTTATGATGGCACAGTACACTTGTGTCTTGACTGCATTCATCGTGGTGCCCCAAAAAGATTTTACTTTCAGGTGTTGCTTTATCCATTTGAAAAATAGTTCCACCTGCCAACGGTTCTTGTATAGCAAAGCAATTTCTTCTGCTGAGAGTTCCATGTTGTTGGTGATGAACACAAATTCTCTGTCCAGTTCTTCATCGTAGTATTTAACCCGCCGGAGTTTGTCCGGATATGCTTTGAGTGATTTATACGTTTCAAGCATTCCAATCTGGTCACATTTTATTCCGGTTGTTTTATCGACTTCACGGGAATACATTCTACGGAATCTCATATTATCCTTTGCACGTGTAACGAAGTAAGCACCACAGGTGTGAAGCTTATGCAAACGGGTGAAGTCAACATATCCTTTATCCATGATATAGAAACTTCCCTTTTCATAACTCAACTCATCCAGCATGTTTACGTCATGTACTTTAGCATTGGTTACCAGTACGATTGTCGGTATGGAAGTCTTTACATCATACAAGGTATGAAGTTTGATGCCTCCTTTGTGTCTCCTAAATTCCGCCCACCAAAAAACATTCAGACAAAGGTCTATGGTGGAGGAATCAAAGGCATAAACATTACCGTCAACTTTCACCTCGAAGTCATTTTTGTTGTAGCTATTACGGGCTTCCGCAATCAGGGTATAAGCAAATTCTTCATAGATACGATAATCTCTATTCCGGTTTGCTTTCCCCAGATTGGTACGGCTAACTGTTGCACCGAATCCCAAGTGGTAATACTTGTTCTTGTGTGCCTCAAGGCTGAGCATAAGGTCACGCATACTGTCTCGGGCGGTCAGTTGTCCGAAGATCATGCACAGCATCTGATTCCAACAGGTGAATGTTCTGATTTTCTTATTCCCGGAATACTTCTCTACCAAACGGTCAAAGACACGACGGGGAAGAAAATCTGTAAGTTGAGCGAAGATATATTTGCCTTGATTCATTGCTTTGAGCTTTTGGGCAAAGCTAAAACAACTTTTCAATTCAAATCGTCACGCTCCAAAAAGATACATAACTATGCGATTATCAAAGATTTCAAAGAACGATGTTTAATTTAAAGTGCCCACTAGTGGACTATATTAATTAAAAGCAAACCCTTGGAGCGTAAATAAGCGAATTTTCCGGCTATCTTGACAGAGATCAAGGCTCAGGCGAAAAGTCTGATGGAAACTTGCGGCCCGGTTCCAAAATTATGTTTTCCAAGTGCTATGTTTTCCAGTGCTACATTTTCCAAGGTTCGCTGCAATCTTCAAGCCTTAGATGATGGCTATCCGGTTATGTAAAAGTGCTCCGAAGAACCACACTTGCATAATGCTCTCGTGGTATATCCAAGCTTTTCGGAGCACCGCACCATCCCTAGTTGACTAATCATATATTCACCACAGCATAACACACTGACAACCAAAGGATTATACGACAAGGGAGTTCCTAACGGGCAAAAATGTGACATATTGGGAACCACAGGCAAGCACAATAATATGCATATCAACATATTACAAAAGCATGTGGTTCCCAACAGAACAAGGGAAAGCACATTGGGAACCAAGCCAAAACATAACGCACTGACAGCCAAAGGATTACACAATAAAAAAGTTCCCAACAGGCAAAAAGAAGACATGTTAGGAACTACAGGCAAGCACAACAGCATGGACATCAACACATTACAAAAGCATGTGGTTCCAAACGGGACAAGGAAAAGCACATCGGGAACCACAGCCAAGCACAATACAATGACAGCCAAAGCATTACACAACAAGAAAGTTCCAAACAGGCAATAAAAAGACATGTTAGGAACTACAGGCAAGCACAACAGCATGGACATCAACACATTAGAAAAGCATGTGGTTCCAAACGGGACAAGTGAAAGCACATTGGGAACCCAGCCAAAACAGAACACGCTGACAGCCAAAGGATTATACGACAAAAAAGCACATTATGGAACACAACTGATTTATTGTCAATTCATTTTAAAATATCGATTCCCCGTTTTGGGGCATCGCTTTTGAGCAATGTTTTTGATAATAAAACAATTACGTTCCACAGCAAAAGGGCAGAGGGCACTGATGATTTTTGATACATATCGCGATTTTTTAAGCTCAGCCACATGTCTCCCCATCTGCTATCCCACCGGCTCCCTCCCAGGTTCTCTTCAATCCCGAGCCATGATACAACTTGGCCAGCAGGCATATTGGACATTGAATCAATACATTTGTCAGAAAAACGGTTTAAGAAAGGTGCCAGATTTTTACCGAATGCCCACCAAAAGCAAAACGGTAAAAAAATCGCCAGGAATTTTTACCGTTTTTCCATTTTACCATTGAAGATTGCCAGCCGGTGGCGCCAAGCAATTTCACCAAGAGCTACCAAACAGCTTGCGTAGAGTAAGTCGCTATCCGTCAATATTTTGCAGGAATACGATTCCTCTGAACTGGGGCACTGTATATCAAGAAGACACTGATTATCATACTGTTATATTCCACAAACAGTGTCCCGTCCTGAAAAAAGTTTACCAAAAACCGTAAACTTTTATGCAATCAAAACTCTATCGCTCGATGCATCGAGCTCAAC